>Ga0208503_1000063_pt1 | contig 23707 bp, 20 predicted proteins | sample CryBogCBE31Jul07_FD_184584 | JGI IMG/M metagenome (GOLD analysis project Ga0208503, IMG submission 184584) | Freshwater microbial communities from Crystal Bog, Wisconsin, USA - CBE31Jul07 (SPAdes) (version 2) | ecosystem: Environmental > Aquatic > Freshwater > Lake | place: Crystal Bog...
CCTACCTAGTGAAACTAACCACTATAGCCGGATGGCTGGTTAGGAGCTTATTAATCTCGCGTAGTATGACACTTTGTGTTACCTTAAGCTGGTGCAGTGAGAGGCTATTGCCGGTGGAACTATCCCTTGCGGGTCATTCCGGAATTACAATAGTAACTAGGCTAAATTAGTCCAGTTGTATAGCTCGTGGTAAGTCCTTCGATGGTTCTATCTATGGTTTCATCTTCATAATAAAAGTAGCTAAGGAAGCTACCCTCAAAATTTGATACCCCCCAGTAAAGTGCTTATTTTTCCCAAAACGACATTTTAATTAAGTAATCTTACTCTTCCTTCCGTTTGCTATCAACAAGAAGTAATCAAAGTGTATTGAGATTGATGATTTAATTCGCGTTTATTTGAGTTGATTAAAGTGTTGTTTTCGTGTATTTCAATGTCCCAATTATGATGAATGTGCATTTTGAAGTGTATTGATGATGAAGTTGACATCTTCCTGTGAAGCAAAAGTGTTTTACTGATTTACAATTCGATTTAAACACATGCCAGAACATCTGATTATAAATAAAAAGCTTGTGAAACTATGCTCTCTTGAATTATTAAATAGTGATAAAAGTATCGGAGTACTTTAATTTATCAGTTACTAGAACAACTTATTTCATATCCTCATATATGATCTGAAGTACTGAATTACCCGAAATTTAATTAGAAGGCAATTTATTCACTCGGACCTAAGATCATTAGTCGCAGAACTATATTAATTATACCCTAGACACCTGTATTAGCCGAGTATCCAGTAGAATTGATTCACTGAACGTATATTGAACATTGGGTTTTTTTTCGTTAGATTAAGAGAGTGAAAAATTTGAAAGAAAGAAAAAGAAGAAAAATTCTGACGAAATGAAGTTTAGCTAAAACCCAGCCTTCAAACTTGGGGGCTCGTCCGGGATGTATTCAGTTAGTTGTAACTGATTACAGAAGAGCAACATAGTTTTAGTTAAGGTATTGAATTTTGCAAAAGTAGTAAAAGAATTTACTTAAGGAACCTAGATACGAGTAGGAACCCGAGACAAAAAGATTCTGCTTAAGTTTTCACAGAATGGAAGATGATGATCCTCCAGTCATGGAGAACATTAGAGCCGAGAATCTAAACGATGACGCAGACCCGGAAATTGTCATCGCCAACCCAGGCGTAGCCGCCGAAGGAGCGGAGGGCGTCAACGTGGTTGACCCTGCTGATCGACCAGAAGGTGAACATGCTGCGGAAGTAGAAGGTGACGACCGACTAACTCCGGAGCAGGTAAGAATTTTGATCGATAAAGCCAGGCAGGATGAAAAGGCTAGAATTGACAAAGAATTAGCCATTGATCGTGCTCATCTTGAGGATACCATAAAAAGGCTAGATAAGGAGCAAGACGCAAAAGTAGACGCCCTAGCTAGGTCTTTGGTACAGCAAGAGGTTGATCAAGCTTTGAAATTGGAACGGGAAGCGTTTGCAAGACAAAAGCAGGAACTGCTAGACCGGCAAATGGCCGAGTTGGCAGCGATCAAAGCCGATCAAAAGCGGGCTCGTCAAGGTCCCGCTGCAGGAGGTGAACGTCACCAACTGCAACAAGGTTCAACTAGAAGTGGTCCAGAAGTAGATCACGCTGAAGAGGCAGCGAGACTAGTTAGAACATCCAGAACTTCAATCTTAAGAAACCCAAGAGGTTACCCTGAGACGAAGTACAAGGCACCCATGTCTGAGCAAGACAGGGGTTACTCACCTTCCTTTGAAAGGAGAGGTTCAGTGGTAGATACGTCACAACCACCACCCAATCTGATCCCAACGGATGACTGGGGGCAGAACAGGGCCTTTATGGCCGCTTCTGACCCTAGGCTGGCAACTACACCAGCCCAGGTGGGTGACATGGGCACTGTAGGGTTACAGATGCTCAGAATCATGAGAAAGAGCCAGAATACGGATCCGGCTGTGTTGAGGGATATCGATAACTTAGCAGAAGTTATGAGATCGGTAGTGGCAGCAAGTGAGGCCACCAGAACCAGAGAAAAAGTGGCAACAGAGCTCCAACCTTTAACCAAGGTACCCGAAAAATGGGGGCACAACAGTCAAATAGCCAACATAAGGCTATACAATGTACCCAATTTTTCAGGAACCAGCTCTGACACCATAGATGTGTCTAGTTGGTTGGATCGACTCTTTAGCCTAGGTTCTGCACACTCATTAACGGCCGGAGCGGTCATTAATCTGATGGTAATGGCAGCCACAGGGACTGCCGCTGATTACATCAGGCAGCTGAGAGACGAAGATAAAACGCCATATCAAATCACTCAAGCGCTGGAGTTGAGATATGGAGATCTTTGTCTACCAGAGGAAGCCAGGAGCAAGTGCAACAGTCTTCCCCGGAAAGAAAAGGAGAAGCTGGTGGACTTCATTGATAGGCTTCGGAAAATGGCTAAAATGGCAACAAGGAACATTCCTGACAAGCTCGAGAAGTTGGAGCAAATTGATCTTTTAGTCCGGAGCAACATCAGGAGAGCCTTGCCAATCTCAGTCAAGAGATTACTGGATGACAGAGTTCGGTACTATCAATTGATGGGATTGAAGGAAATGAGTTGCAGAGACTATGAGAAGGAATGTATTGAACTGGAAAGATCAAGGGATGAAAGGAGGGAAGAAGTTGCAGCAGCAACTAAACCCACAAAAGTCCAACACCTTCCGGTTCAGAAAAAGTACGTTAGACAAGCTCAAGTGAGAGCTGCCTATGAAGATGAAGATGATCCATTCTCAGATGAAGAGGAGATCTTATCCAACCCCAGTGACGAGGAGGAGGAAGATGAAGAAGCTCTTCATTGGTGTAGGAGAATGGAGCAAGCAAAGAGACATTATGCTGCAAAAGGGCAAAAGGTGACACCTGAACAGTTAAGGAAAAGGGTCACTCAAAAATTCAACCAAGAGAGAAGAGGATTCCCTAGGAAACCACTAGCTCCCAGAGCAGCTGCGGCAGCAGCCCAGATGCAAAACTGGAGAGGACCTCCGGAAAGGTTGGACAATGACAGGAGAAGAAACATTGGAGAGCTACTCGCTCTGGCGAACGCAGAAAGAGGAGAATGCATTCAGTGTGGCACTCCAGGTCACATAATGGGCAGAGATGAATGTGCTCTGAGGAATCGACCTTTGACAGATCGACCCTGTGCTAAATGTGGAAAAGGTCTACATTCAGCAGATGACTGTCTGAGAGGCTTTTCTAGCCAATTCAAAGGAAAACCTGAACCCATTAACAATGCCAATGCAGCCCTGGAAGAATCAGATGATGATTTAAACCAGGAGTAGGCAGTCAACCAAAAATTGATGTAAGCCCTATGGGGTTAACTGAAGGAGTTCGGAAACTGGAAGTTAGCTCTAAAGAAAACGGTAAGCTGAAAAACAGCACCGAAACAAAAAGTGTTGGAAATGGAGAATTTTCAGTGCTAGAATTTCAGTCACAAATCAGTGATGAAGTAATTGGTATCAGCGACATCCCTATCTTCAGAATCAGCAAGGTTGAAGAAGGAGAGATAACTGATGACAAACCAGTGGGTAGTGCGTATGTCATAGTAGACATGAACATAACCCTAAACCCTGAGAAAGTTGTAAAAACTAGGGTATGTGTAGATACAGGAGCTGATATGACTATCTGTTCTCACACCTTCTTGACACAAAGATTTGGAGAAAATTCTCTAGAAACTTTCGTCAAAACTATTAGCAACCCGCCTAGATTGAAATCTGCGAGTGGGCATCCATTAAAAGTATTTGGATGTGTTGACATAGACCTTTACTTAGGAGAATATAAAATGACTCTTGGGGTAATGGTATATGAAAACAAAGCTGATTTTCTGTTATTGGGTGCAGACGCCTTTTATAACAGATTAGTGTTTGATAGGGGCAAGTTTTTAATCATTGCAGAAGGAGAGCATCCCCCTATACCTATCATTTATCAATTGGAAAACAGCAAAGCATGCACTGTCCATGAAAATTACGTCGCTCCGAAAAGTAGTGCGTTAATTAAAGTCTGTGTGTCAATTAACACCCAGATGATAGGGCAGGAAGTTGTGCTAACGCCTGTGGAGAATGAGTTTCAATTAACTCCATTCAGAGAATCCGTTTCCACAATTGATGAGCATGGAAATGCATTGATGTTAGTAGAGAATGTTTCGGAAGACATTCTTAAAATACCAACTAATGCTCTAGTGGCAAAAATCACTAAAATCCATGAACAAAAAGTGCATTGGGCAAATGAAGCAATTCAACAACAGTTGAAGAGTCTTTTACCTGATCACATTAAAATTCGTCAAGAAAATTTGATGGTTATTGAACAACCTGAAGAGCAGGAAGAGTTTAATATTCACTACATCCATGACAAGGAAGAAAGGAAAAACTTGCTGGATGGAAAAGGAGATGGCTTGCCAGCCCCTCCTGCAGCTGAATCCATTAAAGAAGGAGAATCTGAAGAGAAAGAGGATCCAGATAAATGGTTAAACAGCGTCGAACATTCACATTTAAGTGAACAAGAATGGGAGAAATTAAGAAACCTCCTATTAGCTAGAAAAGAAGCATTCTCAAAAACTAAAACTGAAGTAGGATGCTGTAGGTACTTTAAATTGGACTTACCTCTTAAACCAGGTACAGGGTTTTTACACAATAAACCCAGACACGTCCCATTTAAGTATCGAGAAATAGCTCAAAAAGCTATAGACGACTTGTTGGAACAAGGGATTATACGGCCTAGTCGTAGTCCTCATTCTACCAACCTAGTAGTAGTTAAAAAGAAAACTATGAATGGAGTTGTCTCACATCGCATCTGTGTGGACTTAAGGCAAGTCAATCAGCACACCATACCCAATAGTTTTCCCAACTATTGGATAGAAGAAGCGATGGAAAAAATCAACGGAGCCTACTTCAGAACGGCTCTAGACTTTAAGAATGCCTTTCATCAAATCATGCTGACTGATGAAGCTATACCGGTAACAGCATTTTACTTTAACAATGCTTTATACGAGTATGTAAGAGCTCCATTTGGGCATGTTTGTGCAATGAATGCATTCTGTTGCTTGATGGCATTGCTATGCTCAGGTTACGAACCTAGCAGCTATTATGCAGATGATTTAATGATAACTACACCAGTGAATACTACCAAAAGTAGAAGCGAGATCTACGATCTACACCTTCGACACATTGATGGTATGCTGGAAAGGATCATTGATGCCAATCTAAAACTAGTAGCACATAAATGCCAGTGGGCCTATGATGCTAGTCAACCTATGGAATGGTTGGGGTTTACGTTGGAAAACAATCTGCTCAAGCCACAAGAAGCTAAGGTAAAGTCCATAAAAGAATTTCCAGTACCAAGTACTGCAAAACAAGTGATATCTTTTGTATCACTAGCCTCATTCTATAGAAGGTTTATTAAAGATTTTGCTAAAATCGCCAAGCCCATGCATGATGTAGCTAAGGCTGAACCTTTTAAATGGAATGAAGAGGCTCAGAAAGCCTTTGAAGCTCTAAAAGAAGCAATGTGCTCTGATACAGTTCTAAGGATGCCAAGACAAGGTGAGGTCTTTCAACTGTATACAGATGCTAGTCACATAGCAATTGGAGCAGTTCTATGCCAGGTTGACCCAACTGACAAGAAGAGTCACCCTTGTGCATATGGATCAAGGAAATTTAATGATCAAGAACTAAAGCTAAGCACACCTTGCAAAGAATTGCTGGCTATAGTCTATGCATTAAATTTGTGGAGTTTCTACATATGTGGAAACCCAGTACACATCTTTTCAGATTGCAGAGCATGGACTTTTCTCAAAGTTCAAAGTGGAGTATCAGGCAAGATATCTCGCTTAGCTCTTCTAGTAGCTGAATATGACATCACTGTCTCGTTTGTGCAAGGAGTTAAGAATAAGGCTGCTGATGGCCTATCCAGAGCTCATGATACTGGTTTAATCAAATGTGATGACCAGGTAACTAACAAACACCCAGCACTAGAATACTTAGGAGCTCCTCCCATAGAGGAAGGCTCTATTAAGTTAGAAGCATATCTTGACCGATGTGAAAGATATGTTCAAAAAGAATGGCCTATCCTTTTAGAAAGATATAAGGAAAGGACCAATGATAAAGCTGACCTAGAGAACGTTGAAATTAAGATAGATAAAGAAACATCTTATGTCAACAGACTAGCAGATGCGACCACTCACTTACACCGTGACAGGGTAGCTGCTAAGCAAAGGCAGTTTTGTAAAATTGATCAGAAGACAAACGAAATCGAAAATGAACAAGAGATTCACTTAGACTCTGAAACCACAGATGGTAAAATGAAAACAATCGGCTACTGCATAAGAATGCTAGCTATTAATAACAGTTGTTTTTCATATCGATCATTTTTAGCACTACAGGAGGACGATGAGTTCTGCCAAGAAAAGCTAGAATTAGTAAAGAAAAATGACCTGAAAATTATTAGGCAAGGATTTCTTAAGAAAAAGGGCCTGTTGATGAGAAAATTTACTACGTCTGATGGACAAGTATACTACACTGTTTGTATACCAAGAGTCATTGTACCAGCACTCTTAAATGCCACCCATGGTAACTTAATGAGTGGACATCTAGGCAAAGAAAAATTCTATGTGACACTAAGAAAGAAGTTTTACTGGCCTAAGATGAGGGAAGACATAGTTCGATTTCACGAAAAATGTGTCGTCTGTCAATACAATGACAAATATCCAGTTAAATTTAAACTAGGACATGTCATAAGACCTATGTATCCACTACATGTAGTTCATTGCGACCTAGTTGTTGGTCTGCCAAGAGCAGTTGACAAAAGCTACGCTATTATGCTACTATATGACGGATTCAGTAGGCATGTTTTCGGTATACCATTGGCTAGTGAAAAAGCTAGTTATGTGGTGAGAAAATTCATGAGTCACTATGTTTCAGCATATGGACTGATGTGGGCCTTGCACAGTGACAATGCTCGCAACTTAGACGGATCGTTTATGAGGCATTTAACCTCATTATTAGGAGTGGTAAAAACAAGCACCCCTCCTCACAACGCTCAGTCTAATCCGACTGAAACAATGTGCGGTGCGATAGCAATGCTACTCCGAAAAGGACTGCAAGATTCGGATAAAAAGTATTGGCCATACGCACTTCCCTTGTTATTGAATGCAATTAACAATTCAGTGCACACAGCCACAGGGTATACGCCTAATGAACTGTTCTTAGGACATTTCACTGAGCGCAGCATGGTACCACTAGTGCCTCACGAAACTGAAAGTGCTAATGTGACCGAGTACCATCAAAAGATGAGACGGTTTCAAGAAGTAGCTTTTCAGATCGCACGTGCCAGAAATGAAAAACGCATCCAAGCTAAAAAACAAGAGTGGGATAAAACAGCGAAAACACACAACTACGAAATAGGAGATTTTGTAGTAATCAAAAATCAAAATCCAGCTTCGGGTATTGGAAAAATGAAACTGAGAACCAAGTACATAGGTCCGTTCAGAATCATTAAAGTTTACCCAGCAAGCTTAGTAGTAGTACCTTGGACTGAAAATGCCAGGCTAGAAGACTACTACAGGGATCCAGATTTATTCAGATACATACATAGGGGAGACATTAAACCTTTTCACACAAGACAAGTGGCTGTAAGAGATTGCAAACCTTACAAAGCTGAAACTGAAGAGCAAAAGGTGATTGACCCTATAATTCTAGATCAATTCTTGAGCAAGCTAAATCTTGACAATAACGAAGAGATACTGTCGGTTATCGATAAGGATATCGATACAGAAAGTGTAACCAAATTCGATTATCGATCGAGCATTAGTAATCGAAAAGAAGGTGAAGAAAACTCGGAGTTAGAATTGGTTCTTGAAGATTCGACGGAAAAAGAATATATTCTTCACTCAGAGAAGGATAAATCGAGTCGAGAAATTTATCTAAACCCTCAGGGTGTTGAAGCAGGTAGCTCAGCTAAGCCAGCTACTGCAGATTACCCATCCCCTCCTAGCAGAGAGGCAGGTAGTTCGGTAGTTTCAGAGAAACAACCAATGGGAGCAGAGAAAAACCCATTAGAACGAAGTGAAGGGTTAGATTCGAGTAAAAATGGAGACTCGGGGAGTTCAATAACTTTGATTTCAGAAAATGAAAATCTTACTGAACCCGAGTTAACTGAAAAAGAAAATTCAGTAGTTGAAATAAGAAGTGAATCTACCGAATCGGGAAGTTATCACTTAAGTCAACTATTTGAACTCATAGAGATAGACGATGAGATTAGAGAGAAGTTACAGGACAAGATCTTAAATGATCAGAAGGTAACAGGTTCTAATCCGAGCTCGAGTTCAAAATCAAGTTCGAATAAAAGTCTCAGACTTCAGTTTGAAGAGTTAGAGAAACTCATTATAAGCCCTAATGATGACATTAGACATCAAGCTGAGTTTGAACTAGGAAAGAAACTAGAACAACTTTTAGTTGATCAAGAAAAAGAACTTGCGGGAGAAGAAGAAGCAGAAAATACTGTAGAGCCTACAGTCAGTTCTGAAGCTTCAAAATCAGTAAAGGAAAAGGAAGCAGAAAAAGAGCCTTCCTTATCTTCGAGAGATTCTGACTCAATAGAAACTGATGTTTCTGAAAAAGAAGTAGAATCAGACGAAGATATCTCAGAAAGTGTCACTAGCTATGAAACTAGGGCAACCAACTTATCCAAGGGTAGTTGGCCAGGGACAAGCAACCCTACTAACAAATCTAGCGAAGAAAGAGCTAGGGTTAGGGAACCGATAGTTAACATTAGGACCAGAGGGTATGCTGTTACTATTAGTCCTGAGGAATACCATCCTCCTGCTAGACGCAGAGCAGTACCTAGAATACCTACTGGTAGAAACCAAAGTGAAGTCCAAGACTGGGTATATGGATATCCACTAACTCCACAGACACCTACAGTAGATAGAAGAGGTAGAATAATCAAACCTAAAACTAGGTATGACCCAGAGGATGAAGAGCAAAGACACAGAAATTTAAGACAACAAGCTAGACAGAAAGCACTAGCTACTCAAGCTATGTCTACACCTAGGGTTAGAAACCTAGTAGAAGACACTAGCTTAAAGGAAGTTGGAGTACAAGAAGATTTTAGCGGGGCGATAAGCACTAAAGCTCAGACGCAGAAAAAATCTAATTTTGGAAGCAGAAAAACGCCCAGCAAAAGAAGTTGAAAGACGATATTCTTTCAAACCTAAAAGATTAGTTCTTTTAGCAGCGAAATAATGCGAGCATAAAAGACAGATCACGAGAATACCAACTTTCAGAACGAGTGTGGGGGCAAGAAAAAGAAAAAATGTATCTTTTTTCTCTCTCGCCGATAAATTCTAGAAAAGAGGGGAGAAAAAGGGGAGAACTTTTTTATCCTCGCCGATATATTGCAGCAAGTGGGAAGCTACTAGCAAAAACCCGCGGGCGTTATCGGAATAGATTTTTTTAGAATTACAAAAATGCGAATGATATTTAAATCTAGAGAAATGTAAAAATCATTCGTAATCACAAAACGGTACAGCCAAGTAATCAGAAGTAAAAGTTTTGAGCATCAGGCTTAAAAACCCTAGAAAATGGGTCCGATGACGGAAAGCTGCCTAGCATACACGCATCGACTAGTAGTGTCTATGCTATGTTGTCCGTTTATACCGTTTTGGTTTATCTATCTACGTCTACACCCAGATGAGCTGAGGCAAGTGCGCCAGTATCTGAACGGTGAAGATATTGAACTGGGGCCAGTTCAACAAAATCCGTTTGTCTCAGACAGACAGAGAAGGATTGAAGAGATAGAAGACAGGCTGAGTGAAGCCAGAAGAAACTTCTTAAAATTCTTCGGATCAACAGATCAAGATGAATTCTGAGAAGTCAAGTCGAAAATAAGTTGTTCTGTACGTCAAAATTTTGGTAACCTGATACTAATAAATTGATGTAATTGAAGTAGAACAAAAATAAAGATATTTTCGAACAAAACTACTTGTAAATTTCTTTTTGAAACTTACCCGAAAGTAAGGTGTAGTCGGCATCTGAAAAAAGGTAAAAAGAGCGCGATGAAGAAGGTGTGACAAATACGGATACGCCTTCTGTGACTTAAAAACTTTTTGGTCACTTCAAAGCACTGTAAAAATTTCGCTATGAAAAAGGGAAATTTTGTTGAAATTTATGAAGTAAAAAGCTTTACCTAACAGACATTAAGGTGAGAGACTTAGAGGGTCCACTCCACCTACAACGTCGACCTCCTCGTAAGACGGGTCGTCAGTAGTAAAGCCGGATTGAACACGGTTTGGTGTAGAAGAGGTCCTTCTCTCGACCTCAGCTTCCGCAAAGAAGACTGGTGGGTCTTCTGAGGCTGGAGTATAGTCCCATCCAGCATCTGAGTCAGATGAAAGGATGATAGGATCAAGAAGTCGAGGCCTAGGTAGAGGTCGTCGAGGTCTTAACTGTACCGGTGCAAAGGCACGAGGGACATCAGGTTGAAGTCGGGGTAAAGTTAACAAAGATCGCAACCTACGAGCAGTAGGGTGAGTAGGTGACAGGTCTAAAGGTCGATCAAGTGCACCAGGCAACCTAGCAGGTTGAGTAATCGTTGAAGCATGTGCTTCAGGAACTAGAGGTGTAGAACCTCGAGTTCGAGGACGACCACAGCAAAACAATCCAGGAGTTGGTTTTGGAACTTGTGTGTAGTCCACTGTAAATAAATTTTAAACGAATATGAACATTCGGAAGTTTATTGACAGGAAAACAGTTTAAAAGCTAAAAGTTAGTAGCTTAAAAACACAAAAATATTCTACCTGGAACACCACCAGCAGCAGAACAAGGTGAATGAACAGGATTGTTCAGGGCCGATAGAGGATTTGAACCGGGCAGTAGAGCCGGAACAAATGATTTGACAGAAGGTAGATAGTAAGCCTTCGTCAGTGGTATGTGTTCTCCAGGGTAGTAAGGTCTTAGTGGGCGACGAACGGAAGTCTCCAGCTTATTCATCAAAGTCATGATAGACTGAAATGAAAACAGAAAAGTTTTATAGAATCGTTATTTCCTCCGTTAACATTATCAATGAGCAAATGGTAGCTGCATGGTAAAATTTTAAATCTACCTGAACGATTTCAGCAGAGCATGCATCAATGTCACCATTCCAACGCTGGTAGATAATTCGATTCCAGATTTCTTTCAGAGTGTCTAGAAAATAAAAATATATCACTAGCACGACTAGGAAAATTTTATTTTAAGGCCAGCTAGCACAGCGCACGCAGGCTGAAAGTATTTGCGCAAGCGCAACAGGTAAAATTTCTCGGAAAAGAAAATAAACGGAAAGGGCTAAAATAACAGATATATAAAATACAATATTGGTTTTGAACACAGGTCAATCAACCTGACGGTTAAAGATTTGCGAGCACGCTTTCAAGCTGCGCAAGGCAGAAATACTTGATACAACGGCGATACATTTTCAGACTTGAAATTTTCAGGTAACTAGCTCAAAATGTATCGAAGAAAATAAACTTACTTCGGTTGGTGCGGAATTCTTCACATTCAACCTCGCCGATGCAATAAGGCGGAATTTTGTTCGAAATTCGGTTAAAATTGCGAGAGCCGTAGGTTCCTAGTAGAGCGTCGCTTAAGATAACCAATATTTGGGGTCGGTATGTAAGATAGAAAATGTGGATGTTGAGATGGTTAATGAGCTGCCAGAAACCTTCATATCCAATCAATCTAGATAGGACATGTTCCACAAATTCCATGCCGATGTTACGGCTGAACATGCGCTGGTATTTTACGAAGAAATCCATCAGAATTGTGTTCACGATCATGACGGTGTTGTAGGACACATTTCCTTCTCGATAGATAGCCATATGGGCCTTAAAGAATTTCGAGATAAGCAGGTTCAAAGCCGGTGAGCAATAGGTAGCCAGAAAAGTAGCGAATACTACTTCATGCACGTTGGCTACGAAGCTAGTATCCATTTTTGATTTTACTCTCCTCAAAAAGTTCTGTTGTAAAAACGATCCGATTACGTTGAATATCCTTAAACGACTGAAGTCGTCTCTTTTTGAAGATAGTAAAAATATAATGGAACAAGCGGCACGTGTTAAGGAAATAAAACATTTGCATAGAAAAAGGACACAAAAATGTCTCTTTTCAAAAAATTAGACCAAACGGTCAAAAGGATGGTCAAGGGAAATATTTATGGTCGAAAAATATTTTGTAGAATAGACCCACGTTTGGCGGTAAACCGAAAGAAGGAGGAGCTTCTAAAAAGGTATTACATGCGCAAAGACATTTTCCTCAACCAATGAGCGAGCGCAACACCATGAACAGGTGAAAATGAGCGACCGCAAAAAGTAAAAATTTTTCCGATTTGGGGGGCAGGTGGAATAAAATGAAAATTTTTTCAATCGAATCTGGAACTCTGGAGGAGCAACAGGTAACAAATCGAGAAAACTTTTTTCTTTTCGACATGGGGATAAGATTATGGTAAGAATCTTACCCACACAGGTAAAGTCCTGGATATGACTTTAAAAGATCTCGTAGTGGAGCCTAGAGGAGGCACCAGCGTAGTCCTGGATATGACTATAAAAGATCTCGTAAAGGAATCCAAGTTGGATACCTTTGACGTTGAGGAGTCTCACAAGGACACCTTAGACCCGGATATGTCTTTAAAAGATCTCGCGTGTGATTCTGTTGGAAACTACCCTAGGGTATTAATTCCTCGTACAGATCTCATGTCGGAATTGAGCCACAACCGAAAGGTTTGTGATCAAATCATGAAGTCTAAGCACTTCAAAGGCAAACATCCTCAAAAGGGAGAGCCTAAAGAGTCTAGTACAGGCCCACGAGGTTTTGGAACGCTCATGGAACCTAATACCCTTGATAAGAAGTACCTTACGGGAAACTTTCTTGGAAAAATGGTACCAAAAACCGGTCGAAGTCGAGCAGGCTTTGAAAGGTTAATGGAATTCGGTGAATCTGAATCCAGTGATGAAGAAGTTAACTTCAGAAATCACAAAAAAGTTGTTGGCCTAAAGCCACCTAGACAACTTAACAACAACAGGAAGTTTGGCACGGTTATACAACCAGCAAATACTTCTAGGTTTGATAACGTATACCATAGAGTATATGAACATCAAAAGCAAGTTGTTGAAATCGACAATGAAAACTGGTTTAGAAAACTTTGTTGTTGTCGAAAGAGTCCAAAAGAAATTGTCACTATAGTAGACTTTTCTGTAGGCACTCGGCTTAAAAAAGACACAAGTGCTGTTTAAGCAAAATGACCAGACTTAAAATAAAAGTTCGAGTCAAACAACGACCAGCGAGTTGTTGTCAAATGCTAGTAGTTTTAATTTCTATTTCAACTACATGCAACCCTATTCAAGGGGGGAATCTTAACTTGGATGAAATTACCGGAAAAGTTGAGAATCTCAAGATAAAGAACAACATTGGTTACCACTTCAAAAAGAAAGTGAGACAAGTAACTCAAGAATTGTTCATATCTAGGAAGATGGATACAACCACTCTTCTACAAGGTATCGAAGCACTCAGTTCGATAGCTAATAAGCTAAATCGTTACTGCTTAGATATACCTTCTCGTCTAGCGACTGTTAAAGATAAAGAAATTCGTTATCTTAACGGCAAACCTAGAACGGGCAGAGATAGATTTACCTATCTTAAAAACGTGGGAAGTTCATCCTTCTCAGAAGCCAATGCAAGATGTCAAGCTCTTGGTAAACAGTTACCAGAAGTCTATGATGTCAATGCGATGGGATCATTAGTGTCACTAATGAAAACATATGGCATAACAAAAGTCTTTGCTGGTATAGAGTTCGATGCAAGAACTGCTATGCAGAGATTTATCAGCACTGGTAAACCTATGTATATGGGTTATACTGGAACAGAAGTATATCAAGGAAGAAATTTGATTCCTTTGAAACTTCTTCTGGACAACGCTGAAACAACTTTTGCTTATGGAAGCGACAGCAACATGTACGCAGTATATGATGAGTCGGCACCTTCCTTTAAGAAAAGTTATGGTCAGAACTCTTTTAGAGACAACCATTCTGACTTTACCCAGTATATAGCACCAGTCATCTGTGAAGAAAGATGGATGGGTACTGGAGGTGAAGAGTCTAATAGCCATTCAATGGTTATACCAGAACTCAATGTCAAAGTTGTTAGAGTTGGCTTAGCTAACGTCTATGCTTATGACAACACAACTTCTTCCTCATCGTCTATAGATGGTCGATTGGAAAAAGAAAGAGCCGACAGACTTTTTGTGCAACAGCAAACAGAAAGAATTGAAGCTGAGATTAAAGAAATGTCAAGCGTTTACGAATACATTTGCATTAGCATTGTTGACCACGCTAATGACACTTACAAAAATCTCAAATTTAAAACTGAGAATTTGTTTGCTATGGTTGATATTTCATATCACATAGAACAAATGAGACACGACAGAAAACGTCGGAGAAGACGAGTTCGCTCATTTCTCATAAGAGGTAAAAGACTCCGATTAAAAAGAGGAGCCACCTCATTTCTCAGTAAAGTCGTCTTTAAAACAGGTTTTAAAGCGATTTGGGGACTATTTGGATTTGTTCAACAAATTCGCCAAGATATCAAGATCAACAAACTTGAGAGGCAAATAGTCACTAATCAGAGGAGTATCGAAAGTAACTCTCAACTGATAAAATCAATGGCTTCTACTCTGCAGAGTCAGTCCATAGCTGTGCAACAATTGCAAGTTTTGACTGCTAGTCTAGAGAGAAGAATTGAGGCTTTAGAGAACGATATGAAAGCTCTTCAAAGTCGAATCAGTTCTACTGAAACGAGACTGGAAATCGCTGTCAAGTTACAGTTAATTTCAAGTTTAGTTGTCAGAACTGAACAATCACTGAGAGAAGGATACAATACTTTGGAAAGTATCATTCACTGTTCAGTGCTAGGTCAAACTTCACCAAAAGTTTTACCTTTGTCGCAAGTCGAAATTGTTCAAAATGAGGTTCAGAAAACTTCAAGTGCAGACTTGGATACTGATTTCTCTAAGATGCAATCGATTGTTGTAAGCGACCCCAATGATCCTAAGTTACTTTTGGTCATTGTGAATGCAGCTGCTATTAGTAAAAGTACTACGGACTTGATTACTATGACAGCTATACCGACTTACAGTGGATCAAAAACTGTACAACCGGTACTGAGTTATCGAACCATTATTTTGAATCAATGGGTCGGAACTTATGTAGTTCTAACAGAACAGGAAGAAACTGGCTGTTTACTACATCGATGTTATGTTCATGGAATGGAACAACCAATTCATGACAGAACATGCGGCATTCCCCAGTACACAGATAAGCATGTTGATGCTTGTGTCTACGAGGAAGTGAATGATGATGAAAAATCACATCTCATTGCTGCTTTGCCAGATGGAGCTTTCTTTAGCTTCAGAGCATCAGTGGACGCGCAATTATTTTGCACGGACTCTAGAATACCCGGTACTATGAAAAAGATACAGGGTGTGGGAGTTTTACAACTACCCAATGGCTGTACATTGAGTGTTACAGATGCAAAAGGTCGAAATTCTAAACTGAAAGGACCACCTATGCATAATTTCATACAAGGACAAGAAGTTGTCTTGGTTGAAAATTTGCCACTCAGTGTTGTTATGGCGACTGCTAACTTAGCAAACCGTAGCCACAGCATTCTTGATCAAATGTTAGAACAACATTTGGGAACGATGCAAGAGGAGTTAAGCTTCACTAATGTAAAGCTGAAACACCAAGAGACTGCTATTTTTTCAGTCATCGCATCGATCATTGCAACAATAATCGTTTTGGTTATCATTGCATATCTGACTTACCGATTTTCGAGTAAAGTTAGAGAAAAGATAAGGTTCATTTTGGGAGTCTTGAACAATGTCAAAGAAAAGATTGAAAGTAAGCTTCCAAGCTTAGGCCCAATCGAGACATTTGGAAAGATGCTCGTCCCATTGCCTTTGAAAGTAGCCGCTGCTACTGTGAAGAGAATTCTTCCGGAACCCAAAAGGGATCCTAAACCTCCACCTATAGCACCTAGGCCTAAACCTAGAGCTGTGGATCGCATAAGAAATATGCGAAAGAAGGAGATTGTTCCAGAACATGACTGGAGAAGTCTTCAGAGAGACCGTAGACAAAAGAGGAATGATTATTCTTCACACACCTACGTTTCACTCGATAGGGTTAAAGGAGCCAATATGAGGCCGATTTATCCCAATGTGGATCATTTGGTGAATGAATTAAAACAAATTCATGCCAAAAGTGAAGCTAGAGAAGATGAATTAGCAAGATACAATCTCGGGCATCTGAGAAAAGTTGATTGCGATCATTATTCTATCACTGCTGAAGGTAGTGACCACAGTGACGAAATCCGATATTCGGATGTTCAACTGTAAAAAGTTTTCTGAAAATGATGGAACAAGTTACTATACAAGAGCTTGAGCCTCCTCAGTGGAAAGCTATTTACCAATCTAAGATTTTAAAGCTTAGAGAAGTAATTCAAGAAATTGAAGTGTTAGATGCAAACACTCCTTTTTCTGTTGGCAGCGTAGGCGGTGTCAACCTAAGTGTTGCAAAAACAGCAATCGACAAACTAGTCGGTACCGTTTTGACAAACTTAGAAAATTTCGATCACATTCTATAATGTCTGAACAAGACGAAATAGAAATCGAAGTCGTAGAAGAGCAATCTTCTCAAAGTGATAGAGTTAAGCTTGAGAAAAGTATCCGCAAAGATATTTTCCTAGCAGCAAAAATGGCTCATCACATAATGAAGAATGTTGAGTACCTTAATAAACAAGGACACAACTCCGCTTCAGAGTGCGCTAATCAAACTTATCTGAAAGTTATGGATATGGCGACACAAGTTGAATCTTACTTTTCCGACAAAAGAAAAGCAAAGGTTGTAACTTCAAATCAAGATGCAAGTGAAGTTAACAAAGTTGACAAACAAGCACTTGAGAAAAGGATTAAAGAGAATATGAAAGAATCTCTTAGACTTTTAAATGCTTTGCTATTAGCATTAAAAACCAACAAGGAAAAGGTATGTGCCTATGGCGATCCAGACCCTAGTTTCGGTTTAATTAATGAAACCTTAATGGCAACTGTGAGATTAAGTACTAATCTCTATGAAGCATTTCAATTGGAAGAAGTCCGTGAAAAAGACTTAAGCTTGTCTGAAATCCAACAGATAAACTCAATTCCAATAGAAGATAGCACAGGAGAATTAACTTCTGATTCTATCAACCAGCAATCACAAGAACATTAATGTCCAAAACAGACAAAGATGAAAGTGAAGCTGCTGCTACAGGAGAAGATTCTTCTGCAAGCATCAAGGAGTCAATAGAAAAGAATATGTCACTATTGGCGACGTTAACCAACCATTTGATGAAAAATGTAGATTCGTTATCAGACGATGAACATAAATCTGTGGTTGAAGAAGTCAATGCTCTTTATCTAAAAATAAAGGCAATGATTATGAAAATCCAACATAATCTTTCGAGGAAGGATAAATGTGTTGATTTTTCGCAAGAAGCCGAAAAAGTCATTCAGACTAATAGAGAAGCTCTTGAAAAACAAGTTAAAGAAAACTTAAAGGAATCTTTGAGTCTTCTAATAGCTTTGTTGGTAGCACTCGATGTCAACAAGGATAAATGGTGTGCTTTGGGCAATCCTGATCCTAGTGACAAGTCACTCGAGGAGACTATGAGAACAGCATGTACTGCATGTGACTCTCTACAACAAAAGCTTAAGCTGGATCAAGTTCAAAAACGGAAATCTGAAGACACAGATCAGTTAAATCCGTTGGACATTTTCCTAGCAGGTCGAACTATAGGAAGAGCTTATCCTGAAAAGACCACTGAGAAACAACCTTTTCTAGAGGAAGATTCTCAATTTACCATTGACACACTCAAAGAAACTATTCGTAAAGAAATGTTTCTAGTAGTAAAAATGGTTAATCACGTGACGAAACTCACTGACGGCTCGAAAGAAGCTAATTGTGAAATCGTGACTGAAAATGTTGGCCAGACTTGTCATGAAGTCATGGAAATGGTTGACAATATACAATCTAATCTTTTTGATGAAAAAAGAGAAGAAAGTATTGATCTATCAGAAAGTGCAAACAAAATTGATGAAATCAATGAAGCAGCTTTCAATGAAAAGATTAAACAGAATCTGAAGGTCTCTTTAGATCTGGTGAATGCTTTACTGCTATCTTTAGAGAGAAGCAAGGAAAAGGTATGTGCCCTAGGCAAACCCGACCCTAGCTCAGGCTCAATTGATAAAACAAAGTCAGCTGCTATGAAATTAAGCAACTGTCTTTATCAAGCATTCGAATTGGAAGAAATTAGTACAGAATATTCCGTTCAACTGGAAATGATTCGTACAAAATTAATTCCGACTGACGACAATTTAGAAAGATTAATTTCTGAAATCGTCAACGAAGTAATCGTACAATTTATTTGAAACTCAAAATGGGTTGTCAATCAAAAATAGATTCGATTACTGATGAGGCTTTAATGTCTCTAACTCAAGCTACTATTCAAAAGAAAAGTGCTGAAAGACTTCTTCTTTTAGTAGTTATAATGACAAGCGCCACAAAATCGTGTATCCTTCGTTTACCAATCGACGCACGAAGTTTGGTTATTGGTGATGCCACCAGGTCATACTTTGAAGTAAGACAAATGGTGAGACAAGTTGAAGCTAATCTCGCTAAAGAAATTAGTGCAGAAACAGCCTCAATGGTCCAAGTCATTATTGAGAACACGATACGTGATCACATAGCTGAAACCAGTTTTGATGATGGTTTTGGTCAAATTTTGGTAATGTCCCAAGCTTTAATCGCTGCTCTAAAAGAGTGCGAAGAAATATTGGTCGGACTAGGAGAACCTGGTTTTAGTGCCGGTACCCTACCAAAATTACACGAGAGTCATTTTGGTTTTATAACCACAATTAGAGCGAAACTCCACTATGCTTTTCGATCAGAAAAAGATTTAGTTCAGAGAATCGCCAATGCACTCAGTAATCTGTCTTTATTCTCATGGGATGAAGCTCAGATTGAAGCAAAGAAGCTTGAAATTGAAAAAGCTAAAATTTGCAGAGACACCAAAGGTAAAATCTTTGTAATGTCTACTATGATGAACCAGATCAAGCTTAATGTTGCTAAAATGCCACTAGAGCTTAGAGAAAAGGTGATTCAAGCGATTGTTGAAACCGATGATAAGGTTCGACAAATGATTCAGAACATCAAATTAACATTCGAAAAAGAAGTTTATTCTGATGATTGGCCTAAAGGCATCAGTGAACCAACAGAAGATGTTGAATTACTGGAAGTCAAACAGACCTTGAATCAAGCACTAGCATTTGCACATGCTACAATGGCTATTCTCTATAATAAGAGAGATGATTTTAAGAAAATCAATGGCCGAGGAATCAATCTAAATGTTTTCATGCTAGCCATGACAGCAGTCAACAGATTATTCCGACTAGCTCGAGAAAAACTCGAATTAAAGAACCTAGACTTACGTTCTGTTGAAGGTTCTGAAGAAGCCCGAATTTTTATTAATAAATTCTTGGCTATGGCTGGAGTAAAAGAAATTATTTCTACTCACAGTACCGTCTAAAAGGCAAGTCACTTAATGTCACAAGCTATTGAGACGACGAATAACGATCCTAAAGTGATTGTTAAAAATTTAAAGGAAAGTATAGTCGAAGGGCTACCTTTTCTTGCTCTCTTAATGAAGAGATTAATGGTTGCTATTAACAAGTTACCTCATTTGGTACAAATAGTCATAGCACCAATTGCGGAACAAGCTCAAGCTAAAACGGCTGAGATGATTCTACAATATGAGTCTGCTTTGTTACAAAACGAGACTCTAGGTAAAGAAGATCTTATCACGCCTATAAGGTTCGATGTCGATTCTTCTAATCCTGCTATTATCTCACCAGAGATAAGAAAGATCATAGCCACATCACTCAATGAGCTACAAGCTACGTTGTATATGATAGACATGGCTGATCAAATTATATCAATGATAAGTCAGTTGGACTTTAATCGAGGCACCACTGCTACAGCTATTGAAGCTATGAAGAGGTTAGCCACCGATTCGAAAAACATCATTGATCTTCCAGAACTTAAAATTGGTGAGACAATTGAAGTTCCAATCTCCAGTATTACTGATCCTATAGGATTACTCAATGCTACTGGAATTGCGGAAATACTTCTGCAAAGATAACTGAATTCACTATGTCCGTAATGACCAGTGGAATTGTTATTCAAATGCAAGCTAGTCTTCGTAAACTTGCCAATGATCCCCAAAATAGGGAATGGATGGACAAGTATATAGACAACTGCATTATTCTTGAAGAGATTATTGAAGATCTTCAAAAATACAAAAGGGAAGGTTTTGTTTTTACAACAATTGACCTATACCGAGACCGTTTGAGAAATTATCTCTGGCAGTGGAAAGAGATTGTTGAATCTGCCACTGATCCACTTAACGAAATTGAGTTGTGGAAAATGGTCACTTCGAGTTACTTTGATTACATTGAAAAAGCAACTCTAGATTTTGAATCTGAGAAATTTCTTACTGACTATCAAACGATGGTTGCACTAGAATATTTCAAGTGTCAGATCAGAGAAAGTAGATTTCTTATGAAATCAGCTTTAAAGTGGGCCAGTATAACTCCGCAAGAGTTTTTACAAGCCGACATTGGCAGAGTAAATATTTGAAATGCCTAGTAGGATTCGAAATTTTGATGCTACTGACTATGCCTGTCGAGGTATAAAAATAGTCGAAGCTATAAAATCAATTTTGAAGAAATTGATGAAATTTCAACCTGACAAAAAAGGGAGAATGTTACGAGCTATAAGCCACGTCCTATCTGCCCGACAACTTGTCGAAATTCATAAAAATAGTAGCTATAAACTAGCTCGACTTTATGAAGGAGATGAAAATGTAGCACCTTTGATTGCTAGATTCATCACCGATTTGATAGAACTTGAGAGAATTGTTTCATGTCCTACCCTTCGAAAAATGAAGGAAGCCATTGAAAATACTCACAAAATATGGTGAATAATAAAACCACTATCAAGGAAAATCGCGAAATTACGGCTGTTGCTGACGAAACTTTTTACAGACATCAAAGATATCTTGAATTTATCAGGAAATCGTTAACCGATATCTTAAAAGTTATCAGAAAAGGCACGACCAAAAATCGAGCGACTAAAGAAACTAGATCTTGCAATATTCGATTTATTGAATTTGCCCAAGAGATCAATGATCAAATTCCTTCTGAAAATATGACGGAAGATGATAAGATTTCGATAAAAATCATTCTTGATTTATTCTATCGAATTAGTATAGCTCTGGAAATAAAAAGCAGAGTTAAACTAATGAAGACACTCAAGCGTTTAGCTAGAGAAGTTTTCACTTTGAGTCTTCGAAGCAGAAAATCTTGGAAAAAGAAACTGCCGAGATTCTTAATTGCGAACAAACATGTCCCAATCTGATACACAAAAGAGTTTTCAAGATGGACTTAACGCAGTTCAAGATTTGACTATCAGGTCAATTCTTGCCAATAGTCAAGAAAGTAGAAACCGAGGTAACCTTTACCACACCTCTACTGACTATTACAAGCAAGCTATAAGGCACGCGAAAAATACATGTCGAGACATTCTAAGAACTGTTACAATCGACAGCGATATAGCGATATTAACTTTGATTTATGAAGCTAATATTGCGACACTTGAGAACATTCTTGAAGCACCAGATTTCGAGCTGAAATCCAAGGGTCTCAAGTTGTTTTACGATTATTTGGAGCGTATAAAAGCTACCGAATTTCGAGAATGGAAAGATCAAATGATCTATTTACCCATTGGACCTATATCTGCTAGTCCATTATGGAACGGAATAATCGCAGAAGAATAACCTTTGAAAATTTCAAAGGCGGTCTAAAAATTGTTTTAGCCTATACCGATATAGCCATAGAAACTTTACGTTTCAACTTAGCAGGTGGCGACGGTTATTTCTTTAACAATAAGAATTGGCTAAATCTTGTTCAACAAGCCAAAGACACTTATGGACAGATTTTAGATTGTTATCTAAATGAAAGCTCCAGTCGAGGCCCATTTGAATGCGAGGTGGTGATGGTACCACTATTGAGAAATCTTTCTGAATTGGAGAGAATAATCCAATTAGGAAACAACGAAATGGCTTTAACCACATTAACTGCATACAGTAATCACTTGGCTCAATTGATTCAAGTACCGTATGAAAATTGGACAGCCACATTTCTCAATACTCACATCTTTTGTAAAGAAGATGCGACATATACTGTATTCGTCAACACTAAATGTCAGCAAACACTGATTTAATGTTGGAATATATAGCCGACAGGCTACAGTATTTTAAGGCTCTTGAGAAATTTCTTGAGAAGTCAAGAGATCTACTTGGCACGCCAGTAGATATTGGTCACTTAACTGAAGACCTTGATTTTAATCAAGCCCTAGAGCTAATTAAAACTCAAAAGAAAAGGATTATGTCAGCTAAATGGACAATCCTTATGAGGCGCAGAAGAATGTTGCATTACGGAAGTTTGTAATTAAAATTGCAAGCCAAAGTATAAAAAGAGAAACCTAATTAAAATGGCCACTCAAAGCAACGATAATTCTTCAACTCCGCAATACAGGCTAATTGATGGTCGATATAAAATCGTTCCACAATTTTTGCAGCCTACAGATAGTAAGGTTGGCGAAATTATTGACGCCATGACTAAATGTCAACGCCTATCCTATCTATTTCCCAACAGAGACAATCTTGCTGAGCAGTTTGTCGATCTGATAACGAAATTTGCTCATGGAAATTTTGAAGATCCTAGAGACTTCGTCCATGAAATGAAAGACGTTTTGCATCAAATACATTTGTATGATGATGACTGGGAACTTAAAGTCAGAACATCAAACGATGGACATCTGATTTTTCGACACTACAACTGCAAGTGTGACGACATAATTCAACATGAATCAGTCAGCTCAAGTCAGCAGTAGTGGTCACAATAGGTACACAAGTATGGTGAGTCAAGGCCCATTAATTAATGGATGGTGTCATGAGAGAGACCAACTTGTAAGACGCCTAATCAAAATGGCAAATGACGTTTTTGTCGATGACCATTATCCTGGTGACAACCTTGTATGGGTTGAACCAATGCGAGAAATAGCAAACGCTATTGTAAGACTCGATCCTAGTTGGAGATTAGAATGTGTCACCGAAAGATACAAATGTATGGTGATTAAACATCCTAATTGTTTCTGTGATAGACCTATCACTAGAGCCAACCAGTGAAAACCTAACTCTTTTGCAAAAATGTGCACTCGAGGTGTGACATGGTTTACAAATCCTGAAGGTGGAGAGTTTACTCCAGCCCAGTTGTGGGACCTTAGGGAAGATCTTACCAAGCATTTAATTATTGTTCTTGGAAGATTGACTGTTGAAATAGGTAGTAGGTTTGAATCTCCTGCAACCTTACCGCATTATATGCATTTAATGCATGACACCATATTGAAGTTGAAAAGTATCGACTCCAATTGGCACTTAGTCTATTCCGCCGAAAAAGAGAATTGCCTAAGAATCATGCAACATGAC
>Ga0208503_1000068_pt1 | contig 22670 bp, 29 predicted proteins | sample CryBogCBE31Jul07_FD_184584 | JGI IMG/M metagenome (GOLD analysis project Ga0208503, IMG submission 184584) | Freshwater microbial communities from Crystal Bog, Wisconsin, USA - CBE31Jul07 (SPAdes) (version 2) | ecosystem: Environmental > Aquatic > Freshwater > Lake | place: Crystal Bog...
TGCAGCACTGTTCATCTACAATGCAATTGCAACTGCGAGTGGTAAGCAGGCTGTGAGCGTTCTTGGATCACCGACCGTTCCAGATCAGGCTCCACTACCGCTAGATGGTAAATCAAAGACAACCATTCCAGCAGCAAATGCGCCCATCACTCAGGGTGCTGACAATGGTATTCAGTTCTGGATGTTTATCAAGGACTGGGACTACAACTTTGGTAAGAAGAAGGGAATCATCTACCGTAAGGATTCCACAAATGATGCCTACCGTAATCCCGAGATCTCCCTCCACGAGACCGACAATAGTCTGAATGTGAAAGTCTCGATCTACCCTGGAACATCGGGCGGTGGTTCGTCGAGCTCACCGGGTGCGTCGAATGATGCAGGTGCAAATGGAGATTCCTACACGTGCACGGTTGAGAACGTGCCTCTCCAGACGTGGTTTGCGGTGTCCGTGACTGTGTTCCAGCGTAACCTGGATGTGTACATCAACGGCAAGCTTGTGAAGTCGTGCGTCCTCCCCGGCGTTCCTCGTCCGGCTGCGGGCGATCTTGTGACAGGTGATTCGGGTGGCTTCTCTGGATCGATCTGCAACGTCCACGCCTACCCGAATATGCTGGGTCCGTCGGATGCGGCTGCGTTCTTTGCGGCAGGTACCAACTGCGCCTCATTCGCTCAGCCTTCTTCCACAACGACAGGTGGTTCTCAGATGACGCTCTTCGGCTATACCTTTACGTTCAACGTCAAGGACAGCTCGGGTAATGTGGTCGGAAGTTCATCTTTCTAAGCAATAATGCGAATCTTACTCAAATGTCCAACGCGCTCTAGACCCGCCCAGTTTATTCGGGTTTTGAATCAATATATTTCATTAGCGAATCGTCTCGATCAGATCGGAGTTTGTGTTTCCTGCGATCGGGATGATGCTACAATGACAGAAGCAAGTGTTCAACATCAAATCAAGAATATCACTTACAAGACCGCGTGGTCTGAGATCTACTATGGGAATAGCACGAACAAGATCGAAGCTGTGAATGCTGATATTTACAACATTGAATGGGAATGGGACATTGTTCTCCTTGTCTCTGATGATATGGTCCCGCAGATCAAGGGATACGATGATGTCCTACGAACCCATATGCTCGCAAACTATCCAGAGACCGATGGGATCCTGTGGGTGAATGATGGAACCCAGGGCGATAAGCTGAATACGATTTCGATTATGGGTCAAAAGATGTATAAGTCATTTGGATATATCTACAATCCTGCGTACAAGAGTCTGTTCTGCGATACAGAGTTTACAGATCTTTGCAAGGGTGCATTGGCTTCGAAGTGTACATACATTCCGTATATGCTGATTAAGCACGAGCATCCGGGGACTGGATTTGCAGATCGTGCCGATGCCCTGTATGCAAGGAACCAGACATTTTGGGATGAGGATATGTATACCTACATTTCCCGGAAGACGTATGCGTATGATTGGACGATTCTGATCGCAACGATTGCCGGTCGTGAAGACAAGCTGAGTCGTCTTCTTGGGATAATCAACACTCACAGGCGAAACATCTGTCCTGGACTGAGAATTCAAATTTGCATTTCGTATGACAATCGTGAGAAGAAGATCGGTACAAAGCGCCAAGAGCTTCTTCAAGGTGCGAAGGGCAAATATTTCTCGTTTATCGATGACGATGACTTGGTCACGGAAGCCTATTTTGAGGATGCACTGGTGACAATCAGAGATGGATTCCACGTGTGTCGTCTTCGTGGTCAGATGAATGAATATACCTTCACCCACAGTGTTGAGAACAGACTGGATATGCCAATGTGTATTGGAGATGTATTTATTCGTCCACCTAATCACCTGAACGTGATGATGACGGATGTTGGGCGCCTGATTTCATTCAGGGATGCAACGCAAGGAGAGGATCTTGACTGGACAATTCGCCTTGCTCAGACAGGGTGGCTCAAGCGCGAGTATCAGTCGGATCCCGAACGTATCCACTATATCTACGATCTTGGCGGGCGCCCAACTCATCCGAGCACACTCACATACCAGCGTACAACAACGTATCAGACAATGTTGAAAATGGTCTGGAGAGATGGTGGTCCGGAGGAGCCGACAGCAGCGCCTGTTGATGTACGGAAGAGTGGATTTCGTCTGACTTCGAGAGGCTTTGTTTCTAAGTAAAAGGTAATGAGTGTGTTTACAATTGTCGCATCGCTTGTTGCGGCGATCATCATCGGGGTCATTCTTTGGAGGGTTTTCTCGGCGCCTACAAAGACGACAGATGCGATCGACATTATGAATGGATCCATCTCGGGAAAGGAAACGAAGAGTACGCCTGGAACAACAGTCACTCGGTCATTCAACCAGCAACAGGGTGCAACCTTTACCTATACGGGTTGGATCCTTGTCAAGGATTTCACATACAACTATGGAAAGAAGCGACTGATCTTCAGCAAGGGTGATTGCCCTGGACTGTATCTGGACACGACTTCGAACTCTCTGCTTGTGACAATCCAGACGTATGCAAATACTCCTGAATCTATCTTGATCTCGAACATCCCTGCGGACAAGTGGGTTCACTTTGCGATTGTTGTGGATCAGGATGCAGTGGATGTGTACATCAACGGTATTATCCGCCAGCACCACTCTCTGCTGCAGCTCCCGAAGCAGAATGATACGGATGTTGTGATGGGTGCAACCGGTGCACAGGGTTGGGACGGTGTTCTTGCGAATTTCCAGTATACTCCGCGTTCATTGTCGGCAGGTGAGATTGCTGCACTGACCTCTAATGTCCCGACAAATGATCTGACAATCCCTCCGTCAGGTCCCCAGTACTTCGATATGAGCTGGTACACCGGGCGAACTTAATTCTCGACAGGATGTAATGAGCGCAGGTGGTCAAAATAGTACAGCCCTTTCTGGAATCCAAGGAATGCGGATCAAAGACACCTCAGATGTGGTTGCACAGACTCGTGTGCGTCAAATCTATCAGCTGTTCAATTCGAATGCGCCGACGGCTGTTCGTCCTCGTATTCGTAACGGAAATGATGTGTATCTTCAGTATCTTGAGGGACTCAAGGAGGTCTCTTCCAACGTGAACGGCTACGCAGCTTGTCCCGCGTGTGTTGGTCTGACGTACAACGGCAATACGCAGTCAGATCCTACCAAGTTTATTCTGACGTTCAAGAACGGGAACTTTCCTCCGGTGTAGTTTCCTTCAACTTTTTGAGTGCAGTCTTAGCCTTCTTTTTCGATGTCTTGTCATCGGGATTGTATGTGAAAAAGTATTCCAAATATTTCTTGGAGGACTTGTCCTTTCCAAGTTCAAGAAGCAGATCTGCCTTTGCACGCTTCATCTCAATAAAACTCTCTTGTGTCCCAATACACTCTTTGGGCGTCAAGACAGCAAATCTACGGTGGGGCTTCGAGTTTGCCACATCAACCAACCGCTGAGCAACGCAGAGCACACTGGCAAGCTTCTCTTCGTGAGCACCCGAATACATATATGCAAAGAAGAACTGCAAGATGGTCGGGATACTCGCAACCTTCACACCATTTTCCATCTTGTGGTAGCTGTGGCACGCAGTTGTCTCGTAGAATCGGAACAGCGTCTTCTTGCCACTCGAATCCAAAACAGCCGTCCGCTTGGGAAGAATGTCGTTTTCCTCAAAGACTTCAGTCTTCTCGCCGCGTGTCAGACGCGCAATCGTTTCGGCGTCCGCAAGGAGTCCAATCGGCGTTGTCCAGTTCTGATCTAGGTGCACTTCGGCTGAGGTCACGCCCAGTAACACAACAGGTTCGGTCTTAAGTAGACGGATGACACCCTTTTGTTGCTGCGGTGTCAGTTCGTTGTGGTCGGCAGGCTCCTGCATCTTGCAGGTGACCGGGTGTGCCTTGTTCAGAAGTTGAAGGCGCTTGTACACCTTCTCCCAGCGAGACACATCGCCGCGCGGGCGGCTGAGCTCCAGATACATTGACATCCTCAGAAAGTTCACAGGAACATAGTGGACCTTGTTGCGCACCTCGCCCTCCTTCCACAGACGATCAAAGATCGTCTCGTCCAGTTGAGTGATATCCGCCACACCCGTGTAGTCTGCAAAGACCTTGAAGGTGCCAATGTGCATTCCCGGCTTGACTTCAACTGCCTTGATGCCGTGAGCCTTCAACTGGTTTGCAATGATCACCGCGTGCGCTTGAGGGGTCTTGCTGAAAAAGTCATAATCCGGCACGTCCACCTTCGGGTCGTAGAACTGGTCCTCTTTGGGGAGCAGGTTGTTGATCGCGGTGCCACCGTAACACATCACAGGATGGTTCTTCAGGAATGCTCGGACAACACTAAGGGCTGTCATTGTGCCCGGATCCGAGGCGGCGACCCGATTGTTCTCCTCTTCCAGGTCTTTCACAATTTTCGTGATGTCCTCCATTAAAAATGGATACTACTTTGTTTTAAATCTTATCAAGCAGCAAGAATGCCCCCTAAGCGATACAATCTTCGTAGCCGTAAGTCTCCCGTGGTGTGGGTAGACGATGATACCCTCAAGACCAAGAAGGAGGAGGATGATGAGGAGGACACAGATTTTAAGCCAAGTGAATCAGAAGATGAGGAGGAAGACGAAGACGAGGAGGAAGATGAAGACGAGGACGAGGAGGAGTCGGAGGAGGAAGAAGAGACGACCCTCAAGCTCCCCAAGGGCTCCAAGGTGTCCGTCAAGCTTCATATCCACCAGATCTCTGGTAAGGGAAACTCCCGCATCGACATTGAGCGGGAGTCCGAGTCAGAGTCGGAGGAGGAAGAAGAGGAGGACTTCATCGCGCACCTGATGGACAAGTATGTTCGTCCGGATACCAACGGTAAGCTTCCCAAGTCCAGTCGCAACCCGAGTCGTCGCCGCTCCCATCGCGAGGAGGAGAGTGATGAGGAGCCCGCCCTCAACCTCAATGACGAGGAAGAGGAGTACTTCGAGGATCTGTCCAAGTCCAAGCGTCGCAAGCTCAATGCGCAGATGAAGAGCCTTGCCAAGCTGGTCTCTGACGGCGAGATCCCCTACAAGTTTCGCGTCCTTGGTCTGCCGATCCCCGATGCTCTCAAGGCGAGTGTCATCCGCAAGATTGACATCCTCAACGAGATGGATCCGGACTCCGGTGAGGTCCACAAGCTCAAGACGTGGGTGGATGGCTTCCTCCGTGTGCCGTTCGGAAACATCGTGCCTCTGCCCGTCAGCTTCACAGAGGATCGCGCTGCGTGTTCCAAGTTCCTTGCAGACACACAGGTCACGATGGACAAGGCTGTCTACGGAATGAATGCCGCCAAGGCGCAGATTATGCAGATCGTGGCTCAGTGGATCGCGAACCCGAGCTCGGTTGGCAATGTGATTGCTCTCAAGGGTCCGATGGGTGTTGGCAAGACATCCTTCGCTCGCCACGGTGTAGCCGAGGTGCTGAAGCGTCCCTTCGAGTTCTTCTCTCTGGGCGGTGCTTCTGATTCCGCCCAGTTTACGGGTCACTCGTACACTTACGAGGGAGCAACGTGGGGACGTATCGCAGATGCGGTTATGTCAGCACGGTGTATGAATCCTGTGATCTACTTTGACGAGCTAGATAAGGTCTCCACGACGGCGCACGGCGAGGAGATCATCAGTATGCTCATCCACTTGACGGATCGGTCGCAGAACTCTCATTTCCACGACCGCTACTTTGCGGGTGTTGATTTTGATCTGAGCCAGTGTCTGTTTGTGTTTAGCTTCAATGACGAGTCCAAGGTCCACCCGATCTTGAAGGACCGTATGCAGGTCATCAACTGCACGGGATACACCTCGGATGATAAGAAGGTGATTCTGAAGCAGTATGTCTGGCCTCAGGTCCTGGAGCGTCTGAGTATGGAGAAGGATCTGACCATCACGGATGAGGCGGTCAAGTTTATGGTGTCTGAGTACTCGGATGAAGAAGAGGGTGTTCGTGTCCTGATCCGTGCCGTGGAGGCCCTGGTTACCCGCATCAATCTTCTGCGGATTGCCGATGAGAAGACAGCAAAGGGCTATCCGTTCTACAAGGCGATCAAGTTGCCGATGGCAATCACGCCGGACGATGTTCGGTCTATTCTTGTGGAGACCAAGGTTATCAATGAGTCCTGGCGCCAGCTTTACAGGTGAATCCAATCCTCGTCCTTGATCCGAAACGTAATCTCACAGGGATTGTCATCCAGTGTGGAGTAGATGCACTTCACATTTTTCCCTTCAACCCGGATGTTCATCGAAAACTCAACATAAGTGGAGTGGAACAGAAATGGGATGGAAACGCGCTTGGGAGCGTACGTCGTATCATCCATCACCACAATACAGCTAAAGTAGTTCCTGGGATGCTCGACAATGACAAAGTGTGTCAATGCCCAGAGCTCATTTTTCGTCCGAGCCGGTGCACCCGATCCCCGCAGATGACGGAAGAACCAGGGTGTTGGGTGACGCGTATGGATATTCATCTTTGCTCCATTAAACTTACCAATCTGCAGAGGGAACCAGTGGTAGATCACATCATCTGTCCCAGTAATCGCCAACCAGTTCTTCTCACACTTGGATCCGACCGGCGACTCCATCACAATACAATCGCGGTACTTTCCAGTATCGGGATCGTATTTTCCCCTCATAACTGCGTGCCAAGGTACATACTCTGCCACGGTCGCAGAAAAGCATAGATCGCCCAGCTTGTCGCGATACAACCGGACATCCTCCAGTCCCTTAACGCGAGCGGGAACACGAGGAAGATTTGTGGACTTGTCATCCATCAGGACAATCTCCTTCGTATCTTCATTGTAGCAGGCATTCTGAGTCAACACATCATTCTGGTCGGAATACGACCCATCCTTCATCGTATAGGTCGTATTTGTGTGATTCAGATTGTAGTTCACAAACCGGATATTGTGATACGGCGCTGAGATCGAAATGTGAGCGGGATGAAAGTTAGGTCCAAAGAGATCACGCTTCACGGGATACGGAACGGACTCACCCTCCAAGACCTCAATGTAAAACTTCATATTCGAATACACGCTCTCCGGGAACGGCTTGTCAGCCATCAGGTACTTCATCGAATCACGAAGAGCCTCGCGCTTTGTTCCAAGAGTGTAGTAACGGCACACGGACTCCTCATATTCAAAAAGCCCAGTGTAGACCTCGCGCTCAATGAACAGCGAATCCTTAGAAAGCGGAATCTGCTTTCCAATCCGAATGTAGTGCATCGCCTTGAAGTGGTCGCCCTTGATTCGGAAGTACTTTGCAAGGTGATACAGTCCCTCAGCACGTCCCGGGTAGAAGGCAAATGCTCGCTGGACCCATTCCTCGAACTGATACTTGTCATCGAGGGTCTCATATGTCTTGGCGATCATATAATGGGAATACCAAACCTCTTCAAACCACCCACCTAGTGCAATACGCTTCTTATAGGTTGCGATCGCCTCGTCCCACTTCCCCATCGCATGATAGGTCTGAGCCAGATAAAACACATACCGAACATTATCCGGCTCATCGGCAACGCCCTTCAACAAGAGAGCCAGATCGCGCGGAAACTTATCAGTCTTGCATCCACCGTCGTTGCGATCGTCGATGTAGCAGATGTCCCTGGGAAGGGAAGCACAAGGTCCATCCCAATACTCGTGAGTGACGCCCTTGCAGACCCAATCGTAATCCATACGTACTAGGCGAGTATTTGGATAGTCGAGGTGTCCAGCAGACTGGATCATCGTATACCCAAGATCACCAAGGTTCTGCTCCTTAAGCTTCCCAGGAACAAAGATCATATCGCCATCCAGCAGAAGACCATACGAATCCGTCATATCCCAACCCTTTGCCTTACAGTATGCCTGTGCGTTCAGGAAACTCAGAGTGCGATTATGACCAAAGTCTTTCCATGTATTCACCTCAAGGCAACCATCGTGCGTCGCCAAAAACTCGAGTGCGATATCCGTGGTCTTGTCAGTTGATCCGGTGTCCGTGATCACATATGCATCAACCAACCCCTCAACCGCGCTCATACATCGCCGAAGGATCTTCTCTTCATTCTTGACCATCAAAATCAAGACAAACCTCGGCATCGCGTCCGTATTGACATTCCTCTCTTCGCTCTGTCTAAGTAAATGAGCACCGACTTTGTCAAGCAGTCTCTTCGCGAGAACCTGAGCCGCGTTCTTATTCCTCACGTCGCGGATGGTCTGTGGAGCATCTACGACAACGCCAAGACTGCGTGTGTTCGCAACAAGCAGCCAGGCGAGACGCTGAAGACGTTCCAGAACCTCCTTACCCGTGTTCCCCAGTGGACGGATGAGATTCTGAACACGGAGGTTGCCCGTATCGAGAAGGCGTCCAAGTGCGAGTATATGGATGATCTTCTGCTGGGTGTGTTTGTGAGCTACATCCGTGCATTTGCGTCTCTGCAGCAGTCGGATGAGGCGCACGTGAACATTGAGTTTGATCGCCCATCTCTGACGAAGTTCATCTTCACTCTCTACAAGTCCGCCGCTCGCAAGTGCTGGTCGAATGCATATATGTTTAAGACGATTGATGTGTCCTCGGAACAGCAGTCGCGTAACCGCCGCGACATCGAGGCGATGCTCGGTGGAACCCTGGATGAGGTCATTGACAGCTTCATCCCGTGGAAGGACATCAGCAAGGCTTATTTCCAGGCTCGCCCGTCCACTGCTGCTACCCCTGAGCCCGAGAAGCGCCCGGATACGCCGCGCCCTCCAGAGGTTAAGCCGGCTCTGACATTTGGTGCGTCGGAGACCGTTGAGTTCGAGACAGACAATGATGACGATGAAGAGGCTGAGCGTCCTCGCCTCACGATAGGAGAGGATGTCAAGCTCGACCTTGGAGATGAGGACGAGGAAGAGGAGCCCGCCGCCAAGCCTGCTGGAATCGTGAAGCTGGACCTTTAACCGCGTCTAAGTATGTCTAAACCAATCCACATTCAAAAAGCAAATGACAGACTACCAGACACTCGGAATGGTTGTTGGCGTCGTGATGGTTGTTGCGGCACTCCTGTATGTTCTTGATCGTCGCGCGAAGGAGCAGTCGGTCGATTACACAGATCTTACCAAGATTGCGGGTGGATCTGGAATCCTGGCGACGGGCATTCTGTATTCGCTTGGAACGGAGACGGTCGCGGATGTTGCCGAGACGATCACCTCCACTGCATCCGCCGCCCAGGACATGTTTGTTGGCAAGCCGGAGTTTTAATCCGTACTAAGGATAGAATGGATGCACTGCAAGATTCAGTGGATACATCTGTAACTCTAAAACTATTTAGGACAAAGGAATCCTCAATGTATTACCATATTTTTCATAGTAAGCACGTGAGGTTCCCGCTATCAAAACTAAAAATCCTAGATAACTTTGATACAAACCGTCTTTCGAGCAATCCATACCCCAAAGAAAACCGTCCTAGAGGGCAGGCAGATCTGGATTCAGTTTTACATCATAGGCAAACAATACGGCAACAAGGGAGTACAGAGCCAATATGGATCGTATTGAAAAAGGGAACCTATACTTTACTGGATGGTGCTCATCGCATTGTTGCGACCTATTTAGAACGCAAACGAACGATTCCAGCCTATATAGTTCATGCCGATGAATAAATGTTCAACGGTCTAAGGACACTCATACATACACAGTATGTCTCGCATAGTTCGGCTTGCAGGAAGAGCGATTGACCTTTCGGGGTTGCACGGTATTTGGCTGGGAACCAAGCATCCAATTGGCTCGCGGATCACACTATTCTATCCCAAAGGTCCTACGCAGACGATTGACTATGAACATGGCGAATGGGAACAAGCCGAAAAGGACACAAAGTTTCTGCAAGATGCCAGGAAAGAGTTTTTAAGTCCACTTAATCACGAGAAATCGAGTGAACCACCTCTTATGAACCGCGCACCCAGGGAATTCCTTGACTAACGCATCCTGGACAGTATCCAAAGACAAGGTTTCAGGAACCTCAACCACGTGACACGTATCTCCCGCCCGGGCGTTAGAGCATGCAGTTCTAACTGCAGTCTCAATAAAGACATCCAACTGACAAAGATCACGAAGTTCCTCTGCGCTCGGCATTCTTTTCATAGGTGTAGATAATCGTAAATGGGCTGTCCGTATGCAAACGCACTTGGAGAACCAGGAAAAGGTGTTCACGCAACGAGAATCTTTGGATTCGCGTAGGATGACGATTGTAGCCGCACTGCTCACGTCTTTTTTGTTTAACATTTCGTGGTGGAAATCGCTGATCGCGTGGTTTGTTGCAGGCGAGATCCTGCACTATGTGTATGGTGTGAATTCTGCCTTCTTGCAGAAAACTGGATTGAGCCCATCGTGTGCTTAGCCATCACCAGGAAGTGGATACCGCTTCCAGACCCAGTGAAATCCATACCATAGCAATGTAAATCCGTGCGCTCTGAGATTTTTTGCAATGACGTCATAATCACATACTTGAGGTTGATCAGCTTCATATAAAACTGTATTTAACTGATCATACATCCAAGGATTTTCTTCAAAAAAGGTACCTAAAAATCCCTCGCAGTCGGCAATTAAAGTGGTGAATTTAAGTCCATACAGATCTTGAACCTCTTCAAGTGTGTATGTAGGAACACTCGTCGGTTCTGATGTACTTACGGTCATTGTTCCGTAATCAGGACTGTCTTCCAGTGCAAGTGCGACGGGCTTTTTTGAGATGGCGCCTTTCAAGATATGAAACTTACAGTTGTTTATATCCCTGTTCTTCTTGAGACAATCCCAAACTCTAAAATCTGGCTCAACTGCCACGTGATTCAAAGGATTCGAAATCTTTCGATTAATAACAACAGATACGCTTCCATATCGGGCTCCTAGCTCAAGAACAACATCATCTGGCAAGACAAATAGATTCGCGTGGTCTTGTTCGCGCTTTTCACAGTAATCTGTGTCAATGCGATCTCCATTTCGATCATAGATCTCCATTGTAATGGTCATAGTCATTATGCTTCAATAACCAACGCATCACCCTGCTGAGCAGCCGACGGTGTGGCGCGATACTGAACCATCCGTCCAATCTCCTTCTTCGGCACTGCAGAATCTACACAATACCTCACAATCGCCTTGTACAGATCAAATCCGTGGTAGCGATCGTGATTATCCATCTTTGAGCGGAACATCACTGATGTTCCATCTGTCTGCTTCATCCATTGCAAAAAGAGCCCAAACAACGGGTGTGCAACTTCATGCTTCGGTCCCTTGGGAAACATATCCCAGAAGATCGACGTAGCCAGACGCACCAGATCAAAAGAAGATGACGCACCGATGTGAGGGTGCTTATTGTTGTAGAACGGCTCCATATTGTACTGACCGCCCGCTTCCTCATCCTCCTGGAACTGATTGCTGATAAAGGTCTTCGGCTCCTTCAGACCGACCAGGCGAAGATTGATAATCGCGCGATCAAAGTCAATGATCTTCATCAAGTATCCGAATGTCGGAACCTTGTAGTATACGCCACCGTGGGCATAAAGACAATGTGTCTGGTTGGTCTTGATGTACATCACATTGTTTCCGTGGAGATCATTGTGAGTGAATCCATAGTTCCGCTGGGCAAACGCCAGAGCAAACACAACCTGTGAGAACCACGCAACGTGCTTCTCGGGCTCAGGATGCTGTTTGATAAGCTCGTACAGAGTTCCCTCACAACGCTCCATCACAGTGGTGACAACGGGCACATCCGTAAACGTAGCCCACGCAAACGGCTCGGGCTCATCCTCCTCACCCTCTTCGTCGTCCGTTCCATCAGAGCAGGCGCAGGACTCGATGTCATACACATCATCCTCGTCCGACTCATCATCCTCCATCTCCGGGGATCCGGAAGACGCAACATCATAAGCCTCCACCTTTCCATCCTCATCCGGATTGCTGACGTGATCAGCATCCACATCATCGATCTCACCTAGATCAATCTCCTCTGCAGTTTCGACCGCAAGGCGAGCACGACGTGTGTGAGAGAACTCAGCATCGTGACCCGCTGTCCGAAGCTTCAGCTCAAATGTCTTGCCGATCTTGTCGGCAAACCAACCCTTCTCGGTGAGCTCCTCATAGTCATCCGAGATGTCGATGGTGTGCGTTGCAGCTAGACCCACATAGACACCATACACCTTCGGGAAATGCTGGCAGCCGGACTCAGACAGAGCAATCGACGTAATGGCGCCCACATAAGCAGCTGTGTGCGGGCTCTGCATCCGCTCCTGGAGGTCATTTGCAATATCAGTGCGCTTGGGGACACCAAATGCACCATAGTCTCCGCGCATCGTCTTGAAGGGAGACAGAATCATAGTGGTCTTGCGGTGAACAGGCGTCACGAGACCCAGAACCTTGACGTGGTGTGCATCAACAATCGAATCAATCGGATAGTCCAGCTTCACACCATAGTCATTCACATTTGCAAGATTCTCCGTCTTGAACAGCTTTTCAAGGCACGGGAAGAAGGGCTGCATCGTCTTCATAGACCAGGGCGCTCCATCGAGTCGAGGCATCCGATGAATTTTCATCTGGACAGATGTAGTTCTCAAATCCTTTCCCATTATGAACTGTCTCGGCGATGAATGATGAAAAATAAACGACGGTGAGAACAAGATGACACAGAACTTCAATCTGAAAAAGTTCAATATGGAGATGATCAAAGAACGATGTGGAATGGACTCTCGCAAAAGTCCTATGATCGTCATCATCGGAAAGAAGGATACGGGGAAATCTTTCTTGGCTCGCGATCTTCTTTTTAACGTTCAGGACTCGTTTCCGGCAGGAATGGTAATCTCGCCCACAGAAGCCGTGAACGAGTATTTCCAGTCTTTTGTGCCTTCCAAGCTGATTCACGATAAATATGAACCTGCAAAGGTCCAGGCATTTATCAAGCGCCAGTTTGCTGCCAAACAACGATTTCTGAAGTCCAAGGCAAGTGGACAGCCGTTTGATCCTCGTGCGTTCCTGATTCTGGACGACTGTCTCTACGCAGCCAAGGAGTGGATCAACGAAGAGTCAACTCGTTTTGTCTTTATGAACGGTCGTCACTTGGATATGATGACGATCATCACTATGCAGTACCCGCTTGGTATCACACCCAATCTGCGTACCAACGTGGATTTCGTCTTCATTCTGCGCGAGAATATCCTAGGTAATCGTCGTAGAATTTACGAGAATTACGCCGGTATGTTTCCTACGTTTGAGATGTTTTGTGATTTTATGGACCAGTGCACGGAGAATTACGAGGGTCTGGTCATTTGCAACAATGTGTCCTCCAACAAGCTCGATGATCAGGTCTTTTGGTACAAAGCGTCAGAGCACCCGCCGTTCCGGTTATGCGATCAGACCTTATGGGCTGATAACCGACCATTCCAGTCAGCTATGCTCGCCGCCGACGAGTATAATTCCGCTTCGATGAGGAAGAAGAACGGCCCGCCTTCCATTTGGGTGAAGAAGACCGGTGGCGAGTAAACTTTCCACCTGATGTATCCATTGCAACATCCGCAGCAGGAACGACCTGTGCCGCAATTCCAAATGAACTAAAAGCCGCTAACAGCTGATCAAACTCATCCTGAGGAACAGGAGCAGCTTGATCTTTCTTGATATACTGCGTTGTCCGAGTGGACCTTACAATACTCCATCCCTGGGGAACCGGAGAACCCTTCGCAGTTTTGATGACTCGATCACCCATTTATGTTTAGTCGCGAAAAGCTCCCTCAGACGGGTGCACCGGCTTGGACGCATCCTCCAGCTGAGCAGCACCGCCCGTATTGGCGCGATTGACACCTGCATCCTCAAGCGCCTTCTCAGCCGCGTTCGCCTTGCGACGCTTCTCGTTCTCCTCCTTCTGCGCCTTGATGGACTCCTCACGCTGCTCGGCAAAGAAGAGCTCCTTGTTGGACTCGTTCTCCTTGTACTTGCGCATCAGCTCGTTCAGCTCCTTCTCGGCATACTCGACCTCCGGCATCAGGTGCTCCGAGGGATCCCACGGCAGCCACGCACCGACCTTACCGATGTAGAGATTGTCCTTCGGGTAGCGACGCTGAAGGATCTTGGCAAACATCTGCGTCTCCTCCACCGTGGCAAACGAACGGCGGACCTTGACACCGCGGATGTTCGTGCGGAAATCCACCTGATTGTCATACGTCTCCTGGAGCTCCTTCTCATTCTTCAGAAGGAAGATCTGGTACTGCTCGTGGATGTCCGTCTTCTTGACCTCATCCTTGCGCACACCAACAAAGTCATTCGCATCCTTCAGGAGATCATCGATCTTGATCGAGTACTTCTTGGACAGGAATGCCATAAAGCTCTCCATTCCCTTGACCTTCCACTCGTAGTCCATCCACTGGACGAACTTCTCAAAGAAGAACTCCTCCTTCTGCTTGATCACCTTCTCCGGACTGATAAAAGACACCACGCAGTACTTCTGCGTCGGGATCTCCGGGTCCTCGTCGAGGTAGTCGATGGGTCCGTCCTCGTCGCGCTTAGGGAGCTCAGTGCGGGGCATTTACTTGTTCCCTCGGTTCCTTTGAAAGTCCTTTCTCCGCAAGAACACAAATGTACGATATCTTCACCACTGCCTACCTCTTCTTTCTGCTGTCACCGGGTGTGCTGCTGAGCATTGGTTCGGGTATGATGGCTGCCGCGATCCATATGGTTGTGTTCTTTGTGATTCTGCAATATGTGTCTCTGTATGTGCCGTGGTGGGCTGTGTGGCTGGTGGGTGTCCCGCTTGTGACACTGAAGGTGTATTCGGGCGGTGTGTAAAAAATCTTCGGACCTAAGAACCAAACAAATGTCTGATTCTTCTCAGCCGAAGCCCACTCCCTCTGCCGGTGTTGATATGGCCGACCTCGTTATGCGCCTCGTGAAGTACCTCCTGGAGGGTCTTGCGGTTGCGATTGCGGCGTTCGTTCTCCCCGGCAAGACGCTGAAGGTTGCCGAGGTTGGAATGATTGCCCTCGTTGCCACTGCCACGTTCGCCATCCTGGATATCTATGCCCCTAGCGTGGGTGCCTCTGCTCGCACGGGTGCCGGTTTCGGAATCGGTGCCAACCTGGTTGGGTTCCCTCGCGTGTAAGGGAAAAAATTACAAGCTGTGGGGATCGAACCCACGCGGCTTTCGCCAACGGATCTTAAGACCGTCTCCTTAACCACTCGGACAAGCTTGTTAGGTAACCTTCAGAGCCGTCACAAGGTGCGACGCCAACGTTGTGGTCAGCAACGTTCCATAGTTATTCTGCGTGAGCTGCATTGTGCCGAGCGCCACAACACAAACCGGACTTGATGTAGAGACGAGAGTGTAGACGATTTCGCTCAATGTATGCGGGACGCAGAATGTGTCGTAGATCCTTGATGCCCCGTAATGAACGATGTAGTTACCTGCGACCGCGACGATACCCTTGAAGACCACCGAAACCATACTATCCATTTACCACTTACCTACCTCTAAGAAACTAATGGAAACAACTTCCATTTTCTTAGTGCGCCACAATGGGAAATGGATTAAGATTCAACCTCGTCCTTTTGAGCCTGAGAGAATGACAACAGACATTGCGTGGATGCAAATCAAGGAAGGTATTGATGCAGAGGAAGCCTATCGCCGTTGGTTTGAGCTTCAACGTAGAATTTCTCGTGTTCTCAAGTAATGAATACAATCCTTATTGTGCTGGCATTCACCGTTCTTGTCTACCTTGTTTGGCGGATGTGGAAGCCGTACCTGAAGTCGACTCCCAAGCGCGAGGTGCAAAAGGACAAGGCAAATCTCTACTTTTTCCATACAGACTGGTGCGGACACTGTATAAAGGCAATGCCCGAATGGGAGAAGCTCGAATCGGGTCCCCATCAGTTCGGCACAACCGAGGTCTCCTTTGTTCGCGTGAATGCTGAGAAGGATCGTGCAACAGCTGATCTCTACCAGGTCGATGCATACCCGACCATCAAGCTTGAGACGCCGACTGGATTGTACACATATGACAAGACGCCGACAGCTGATGGATTAACTAACTACCTCCGGCAGACGTTTGGCAATGAATCGTGAGACGTTTGCATATCCATAGTCAAACAACTCCTTCTTGTCATCATCCGTCAACTGTTGAAGGATTGAAATTCTATCATTCTTAAACCACACAACATTATCAGGTTGCGACTCAGTTCGAGCCGCCTCATACAACGTTGCAGCATAATCCGTGATCGACATCGTTTGGAGTCGTTCAGGCGTTATATTAAACTCGGCTCGGCTGATATGAAAGACTAAACATTCAGGAGGAACAACCTTGTGAATGTTGTGTGCATAGACTCCGCCGTCCACATATACATTGTTGAAAATAACCGGTGGATGAAACACGAAGGGGAGACAGCACGATGCCTTCAGTGCAGACAGGATGGGTACATTTCCAGTCAGGAAAATAGACTTCCGTATTGTGAGATTCGATGCAAGAATGTGTAGCTTCTGTGGCGCATCTCCAATCACTGCATTTCGAAGATCAACTCCCTGACCATCAAAGGCAGCCAAAACTGCCTTTTCAAATGCATCCATAGGAAACAGCGCCTTTTGCGTGGTAAAGGATGTCAGTGAGGTCAGATTAATCGATGGGATCACCGACGACAGATTGAATCCCGTCTCGAACATAAGTCGAATTCCAGCAATAGGAATCTTATATGCAACAGCCGTTGCAAGAATCGATCCAGCGGAACATCCGTAGATTCCATCCGGAAAGAGAAGTGGTTGTGTTTTTTCCAAGGCTGCCAAACCTCCAACCATCATTCCACCTCTCACTCCACCACCTCCGAGGGCAATTGCTCGAAACATTCTTATGAAGAGTATGTAAGTATGCTTAAAGCTCGTGATGTATGGGATGAGCAAGAAGATCGCAAGGAAAAACGTATGCGCGCAATGAGACCCGTGCTGTCTCAGCTCTACGGTCAGATCCGCAAACAAGCCGTTCACGCGCCCAATGCACCCTATATCGTATTTGAGATTCCTGCCTATGTATTTGGCTATCCACTGTTCAATATGGCTGAAGCTCGTGAGTACATTATGAATGTCTTGTCCCAGGGTGGCTATATGGTCTGGGTCATTGATGACAAGTATCTGCTGATTTCCTGGCTCAAGACTGCCGGTGGAAAACTGTCTCAGCACCGTCCACCCCTTCTCACAAACTACCGTCCTCAAGTCTACGATCCTTCGACGCTTGGGGCAATGCGATAAAATGGAAAATTCAACTTCACGCCTTTAAACCACATATATGTGTGATCATGAAGTTGTGGTCAACGATGGTGAGCGCGTGTGCACTCTCTGTGGAACGATTCTGGGGTCTGCTATTGATGAGGGAGCAGAATGGCGAGTCTATGGCAATACTGAAGACGACCCCTCACGTACCGGGACGATCACGAGCGAACTCCTTCCTGATTCATCCTACGGTTCGATGATGATGCGCCGTCGTGGAGGACAGCAGTCAGAGGAGGGAAAGTCGATTGCAAAACTGTCTGCGTGGTCGTTTTCGAGCCACGGAGAGAGGTCTTGGATGGGTATCTTTGATGCGATTCAACAGTCGTGTGCTCGAGCGGGTCTGCCGAAGGCGATTGTGATGGATGGCTGTGCAATGTTCAAGAAGGTCGAGGACGCACAGAAGACCCGCGGAGAAACTCGTCGTGCTCTGATGGCGGCTGCGATCTTTACATCCTGTCGCCAGCACGATGCAACCAGGACCCACGAGGAGGTTGCAAATCTCTTCCACGTGTCTATCCGATCCCTGTGCAAGGCTCTCACTCGATTCACAGATGGCGGATCCAATGTCCTGAATACCCAGCTGGGTATTGCTGAACGTATCTGCGCCGATATGGATCTCTCTGACACAGACCGTGATGCGATTGTTCTGATGCTTCATAACCTCCCCGAGATGGAGCACACGCCAAAGACGATTGTGGCTGGCGTTGTCTGTTCCGTGTTGGGCGGTCAAATCCCAAAGGTGTCTGCTGCTTCTGGCGTTTCATCAGTTTCTATCCGCAAGATTGTGGATAAGTTTAAGGCGACGGCAGGTACGTGATGGAATACTTATATATGACCGAACCGCTTGCAGAACTCGTCAGCTGAATATTGCTAAGTGATGAAACAATATTAGCATTTGCGTTGCTATAGACCATCGACACAACTGTATACGTGCTTCCAGTTACCAGCACAAGTGCAATTTGCGATACATAGTTTGTAGATGATGCAACATCTTGCGCAGAAACGATTGTTATGCCCTTTTTCCATTGTCCAATTGTAACTCCTGATCCGTTTGCGATCGGCACTGTTGTTCCGTTCGTCGAGAAGAACCCACCCGTCACCTGCAGAGTCGCATTGGAGTTTGAGTAGCTAGGTGTATTGCTAATGGAGGCAACCGTGTTATTGGATGAGTCATGAGTAAAAGTGAATACGCCGTAACCATCGGACACCTGCATATCCCCGTTCACATCCAGTGCGTAGTAACCTGGCATCTTGTTGATGCCCAGACCGCCGTTCTGGTTTGTACCGATCCGAGTGTACCCGTTCACATCAAATGCAAGTGGAAGACTTGTCGTCGGAAGATTCGACAGATTGATACCGACGCGATTTCCAGACAAATCGCCAACAATTGCAGTATTGGCTCCACTTCCGATCAAAAGAGTATTACTTGTAGCTGCTCCACCATTCGTGACACCGGGTCCCAGGAAGATGTTGTTCGTACCGCTTGCAATACCCGCTCCGCATCCAATATAGATGTTCGAGGTTCCACCGTTCAGGGTGTTGGCTCCAATCGAAATACTGTTTGAACTTCCGATCGCTCCAAACCCAGCGCGGTATCCAAGAAACACGCCATTTTTCACATTCGACGTTGATCCACCCGCAGATGTTCCAACGAACGTGTCGGTGGTATTGCTCGTTGACGTTAGCAGAGAGTGATCGTTTCCCGCGCCCACACCGACATACACGTTAGATGCTGAATCACCAATATTTGCAGCGTACGCCGTGACCACATTTGCAGAGACTGTATCAATGTTCGTCAATTCAAGCTTCGACCGATAGACATTGCTCGTCGTGTCCCAGATAAACGTGGGGCGAAACACGTTTACCAGTAGGTTTTGGACCCCAGTCGTACTACTCATTGTATTGACGGGAGACAAAGGTTTAAGTGTATTCTCCGCTATATACACAGCAATGTCCTACACTCTCTTCCCTATCAAGCCTTCCGAGGAGCACCTCTACAAGATGTACAAGCAGAGCGTCGCCGTGTTCTGGACGCCGGACGAGATTGACTTTTCGAAGGACCAGGCGGATTGGGCGAAGCTGACCGCGGATGAGAAGCATTTTGTTGGGCGCGTGTTGGCATTCTTCGCCGGGTCGGATGGTATTGTGATGGAGAATCTTGTGATCCGATTCCAGGGCGAGGTGAAGTCCCAAGTGGTTAAGCTGTTTTATTCTTTCCAGAATGCGATGGAGGGTATTCACTCGGAGACATACTCACTCCTGATTGACACCTACATCAAGGACGAGGACAAGAAGGCTGAGCTCTTCAATGCAATCGAGACCATTCCGTGTATCCAGAAGAAGGCTGACTGGGCTCTTGAGTGGATGGGTTCGGAGCAGCCCTTTGCAAATCGTCTGGTTGCCTTCGCCTGTGTGGAGGGCATCTTCTTCTCAGGTGCATTCTGTTCAATCTTCTGGCTGAAGAAGCGCGGGCTTCTGCCCGGACTGACCTTCAGCAATGAGCTCATCTCTCGCGACGAGGGTCTTCACACGCAGTTTGCGATTGCCCTGTTCCACACGCTGGGAGAGAAGCCGGACCCGCTGATCGTGAGCCGTATCATCGCCGACGCGGTCAAGCTTGAGAAGGAGTTCATTTGCGATGCGCTCCCTTGCTCGCTGATTGGTATGAACGCGAATCTGATGTCCCAGTACATCGAGTTTGTGGCTGATCGTCTTGCCGTCCAGCTGGGAGGTAAGAAGATCTTCCATGCACAGAATCCGTTTGACTTTATGGATTTGATCAGTTTGGAGGGCAAGACCAATTTCTTTGAGAAGAAGGTGTCGGACTATTCTCGCGTTCAGTCGTCTGGCGAGATCCGTCTAGACGAGGATTTCTAAGCAGAGTATAAATGGGTGAAGAGAATCCATCGGGTCCCACAACAAAAACATATCACGTTACATTGCGAATGTACTATCCTGTATTGAGTGCAGGTGAGAAGTCAAAAGTTACAGATTACTTCAAAGATCAGGCAAACTGGGATACTGAGGAACCAGTGGACAGTATCAAGAACTCTACTATTTCGTTCACAGATGTTGGTGACAATACACTTGTAATTCCTGCAGCCGATGTTACACTCTCGTATCATACAAATATCAACTCATCAGAAGATCTTGCTGATGCATACAATAGTATACTTGGAAGCAGCTTCCAAGATCTGGATACGGCTATTGGTAAAAAGCATACACCTGGAAGTGCCAAGGTGGGTGGACGTCGTCGCAGAACATTCAAGAAGAAGCGGTTGATGTCAAAGAAATATTGTAAGAAGACCCCTTGCAAGCGTATGGGGTTCACGCAAAAGGCGAGTTGCCGTCCCTACAAGAATTGTTATCAATGAAGAATCACATTCCCAGCAGGTGTCTCAGTCTTCTCATCTCCAGTCTTAGACGGCGTAACCGGGACGAAGTTCTCCGTCGACATCGACTGAAGGACAAACATAATGAGGAAGGAGATAACCACAATCACAAGAACATACTTCGCCAGCGTCCACAGCAGTCCCTTCATTGACGAAGAATTCTTCGCAGCGTAGGCGCCGACACCCGATGCAACCATTGTCTCAAGAAAACCACCTCCTTTCTTAGCGGGCATTTATTCAGAAGGCAAGATTACTTTGCTGGAGGAGTCCCTGACGCAGAGTTTGTTGCATTTGCCGGAGGAGGCTGAGTCTTCTTTCCAAACACAACCGCGAAGAGGAAGAAGATGATAAAGAACAGGAGCAGTCCACCCATTGCATACGCAAAGTACAGTCCGGCTGTCCCGACAACTCCCACAACACTTGAGTTAGGGTTCTGGCGTGCAAGGTAGGCTCCCGTTCCAATAAGAGCGGCGTCTTCAAGAAGATTGTTTCCATCTCCGCCGAACATCTTCTTCATAAAGCTTTTGCGAGCCATTTACCTTTAACAGCGGAATTAACGTAATGGATCAGGATGCGATTACGGCGCTTGTCGTCTTTTTAGTGGTGGTTACGTGTGGAACTGTTACAGTGGTTTCGGCTTATGTGTGTCCGCGTACGCGCCCTCGACGTATCTCTGGATATATTGATGACGAAGTGGATCTCGTTTAAGGAGCCACAACCTTTCCCTGCCCTCGTATAAATGGAGTTTCTTCACGCATCTATTGCCCTCCTCGCCTCGATGGTCCTCGTTCTCGCGGGTATGGTCGGTTGGATCTACTGGCAGCAGACGCGCCTGTTCCAGAATATGAATGCAGTTGCGCTCGTGATTGGCGACCTGAATCAGACCCTGATGGCTACACAGATTGCTCAGCCTAAGGTTGAGCTTGCGTCTGTTCCCGAGCCCACAGAGACTCTCCAACGCGCCGAGATCCCGACGTCGGATGACGAGGATGATCGCCTGTCGGTGCCCCAGGATGCGGAGGTCGTCGACGGTCCCCCGGCTCCCCTGGATACGGATGGTCTCCAGGACAAGTCAAAGAAGGAGCTGCAGGAGATCCTGACCCAGCGCGGAATCCCGTACAGCAAGTCGGACGCCAAGCCCGTTCTGATCTCGCTGCTTAAAGCCACCGCGTAAAGTAATACAATGAAGGTTATCTCGTTTGACGTAGGACTTCGTAATTTAGCATACTGTGTCCTTGAAGGCACTGATCGCAACGATGTGAGGATTGTAGATTGGAATATCATTGACGTATTAGGAGAACAGGCAGGCGTCGGTGCTCCTAAATGTCATAAGTGTGCAACTGCGGCTCGGTATGAGCACGCAAGTAATGGACTGTTCTCTTGTGCTAAGCACGTGCCACGTAAGAAGAAGACTCCGACCAAGACGGAGATCAACAAGATGACTCCTAATCAGATCAATGAGCAGCTGGCGGCAGAGGGACTGACAACCGAAGCCACAAAGAAAGCAGATCTGGTCAAGCTCCTCTACAACCACTACAAACAGAATACGTGGAAGAAGTGCGTATCCTCAGCAACCCAAGGATCGTGTCTGGATTTGGCACCCGCGATCATCAAGAGCTTGGACGCACGATCGGCATGGAAGGGAGCAGATCTTGTTTGCATTGAGAACCAGATGGACCGACGGATGTTTGGCGTTCAGGCGATGATCCAGATGTATTTTTGCTGTAGGGGATTTCGATCCGTTGGCGTATCTGCGACTCACAAACTTTCAAACATAGTGACTGTGGAAGATTCGACTGGATCGTATAAAGGTCGCAAAGCGACAGGCATAGCTCACGCGCGCGAGTTGGTTCCACAGGTAAATCAGGCACACTTCTTGTCTCATCCAAAGAAGGACGATTTGGCTGACTCATTCTTGCAAGGTCTTTGGGTATTAGAGCACGAGAAGAAGTAAATACATTCAATAATACAATGGCTACTGCTGAAATAGCAATAGCAGCTCTTGCAGCCGCAATCGGTTCCGCGGGAGCAGCTGCATA
>Ga0208503_1000070_pt1 | contig 22519 bp, 28 predicted proteins | sample CryBogCBE31Jul07_FD_184584 | JGI IMG/M metagenome (GOLD analysis project Ga0208503, IMG submission 184584) | Freshwater microbial communities from Crystal Bog, Wisconsin, USA - CBE31Jul07 (SPAdes) (version 2) | ecosystem: Environmental > Aquatic > Freshwater > Lake | place: Crystal Bog...
CTTCTATTTATCAGCAGTTTTTATAAAGGAAATAAATAACGCAGCCCAAAGAAGAAGCGCTGCGCTCACAATCAAACTTCCAGCTTTATTTCCTACAAGTGGAATGAGTACTGCGCAGAAGGCAAAGAATGCTGTCATCGCCCACAAGACGATTACTGCTACCGGTCTGTCCATGCCTGCTCGTACTAAACGATGAGAGAGATGATCTTTGCCGCCTTGGAACGGTGAGATCTTTCGAAGAAGTCTTGAGATTACAGCAACTGAGGTGTCAAGGATCGGAACGGCAAGTAAAAGAATCTTCGTAGAAAACGATGTCCACTTGCCATCTGTGTGAGGGTGAAAGCGAATTGTCAGAGTTGCCATAAGAATTCCAAGAAAGAGCGCCCCTGCATCTCCCATATAGATTCTTGCCGGGCTCTTATTCCAGAGAAGAAAGCCAATTGTTGCTCCAGAAATTACAGCGGCAAGAGCGGTAATAAAGTATTGATGTCCGTTATAACCAAGATAAGCAAGAGCGGCGCTTGAAATTGCAACAGTGCCAGCTGCTCCTCCATCGACATTATCGAAGAAGTTAATGGAGTTACAGATGCCAACAATCCAGACCAGTGTGATCAGACCATCTAGCCACGTAGTTCCCGTGGGAGAGCCCACGGTATCTGTCACAATGAGAAGTATTGCTGTGAAGATCCCAGCGATTGTTTGCACAATAAACCTAGGAGCAGGCGAGAGAGTTCTAATGTCATCCCACAGACCAATAAGTCCAAGAACTAATGCAGGGGCAAGCGCGCTTGTCTCTAACCAGAAGTTCTTTGCAGTGAACTCTTTAACGAAGAGGGCGGCGTAGGAGACTGCGATAACTCCAATGATGATCGCAAGGCCGCCAAGATAAGGGATCGGCTCTGTATGGGACTTGTGAGCCATATTAGGAGCGTCATAGATCTCTTTATTGATTGCATACCTTCGCATCAAAGGGGTAAGAGCCCCTACGATGACAAACGAGGCGACTGAAAGCGCAAAGTACTGCCAGATAAATATCTGCATAAATCAGTTAAGCAATCTCAGGATTTGCTCCGGGGACAGTTTTAAGTAGAGCTTTAACTTCAGATTCTTTATATCGGCGGTGCCCGCCGAGAGTTCTAATGCTTGTGAGCTTTCCTGCCTTTGCCCATCGGGTCACTGTCTTTGGGTCAACGCGGAAGAGAGCAGCGACTTCTGAGGGGGTTAATAGAACTTCTTGTTCACTCATTGTCTTCTCTCCGATACTTTCAAAAAGCGAAATGTCCGCTTCGTGGTGATATGGGAGAAGTATCACCTGTCTATGCGCTTGGAAGCAATAGCCGATGGGGATTTTCCTATCTCGCCAGCCTTGTTCGCATTCAACAATCAGCCCGAAGAATCTAGCTCTGGGTCCCATGATCACCTTGTGGGCATCGAGCACCACTTCTGAGTTATTGGAGAGGATGCACACTGAAATATCCTTTTGAAACATTTCTCGTTTGCCACTTTTCAAATGCCGTGATCTACTCATTAGACATATTTAGTCGATGAGTTAGTGAGGCAAGAAAAATGACCGATAAAGCCAAGAAGCGTAAATACACAATAGGCGAGGATGTTGATTTGGACGAAACTATTGTGATCTTAAAAAGTGGCGAAAGATTGACTAACGAACTTGCTCAAAAGCTTTCAGAGGATGCAATCTCAAAAGTAACTAGCCCTGGGGAAAAACCGCTGTCTTGACTTGAAGTAGAATGTGTGTACAATTTCCGTACAGGAGGAAAGATGACAACCAAACAAGCAAATAAGTCTGAACGGTTAGATCTACGTCTGAGCGCTGCCCAACGCGCGGTACTGGCTTCTGCCGCTTCACTCAAACAGCAATCCTTAACTGAATTTGTTCTTGCCTCAACTTTAGAAGCTGCAGAAAATGCTATTTTAGATCAAAGTCTATTTATGCTTGATAAGAAATCATTTGAGAGATTTGAGAAGGCGCTCAATGAACCGGCGAAAGTAAACAAAAAACTTCTAGCGCTACTTTCTGAACCGTCTCCTTGGGAGTGAAATACAGCCCTCCTCAACGAATTACGCCCGATTTAAGTTTTTCGGACTTTGATTGTGGAAATGAGTCACTCAATACTTGGCTAAGCAAATATGCACTCCAAGCAGACCAAGCCGGCAGTTCAATTACTTATCTTCTCTATTCCAGCACATCAAAGCTTGCTGGGTATTATTCAATCTCAACTGGCTCTGTTGCATATGATGTTGTGACACCACGCATTCAAAAGGGCTTAGGGCGCTACCCCGTCCCGGTTGTAGTTCTGACCAGACTTGCTGTTGATCAATCATTACAGGGACAAGGGCTCGGCAAGGCACTAATCAAGGACTGCGTCATAAGAACTATTAAACTTTCTGAATTAATAGGGATACGCGCCCTCATTGCTCATGCCGTAGACAAATCAGCGGTTCAGTTTTACTCACAATGTGGTTTTGAGGAATCCCCTGTCGGGTCTCAGCAACTAATGATTCTTCTTAAGGATGCTAAGAAAACGCTTAGCTGATTCTTTATCCTTCAAGAAACCAACTTCACATCGCTTGTTCAATAGCAGCAACCTTGCGCCAGCGTGAGACAAGGCGTTCATAACCCTGTCCTGCCATGGCTCCATCGCCGCTTGCCAGCCCGCCAAGGGAGGACTGGATATCTTCTATAGAGGTGTCATCTTCAAGGCCGCTAAGGCCTTCATCTTGCAAGATCTTCTCGAGGTAGCCCGCAAGGCCGCCGTAATCTAATTCAACGATCGACTCATGGTGAAAGAGATTCATCCATTCAAGAAGATCTGCGATCTCCTCTTCGATCGGTCCATTTCCAAATGCACTCACAACTGCTTGGTGGGTGAACATGCAACGCTTCTTAGCGTTTGCAATCATCGCCCTTGAAACAACAAAAGGACCATCTTCTGTTAAACCACGAATGCGCTCTGAGGGTTCAAAGAGTGAGAACCAGCGGGGAGGAATCATCCATGTGTCTGAGAGGATATGCGGAACTTTGTCTTCAATCACTTCGCTATTGATCGCAATAGCCTCCTCAATATTGGGAGGAATAAAGAACTTCACAACAGGAGCAGGAAGTGTCTCTTTGAAAGAACCAAGAGCGGCCCAACAGCGAGCTGCTGTTGACCAAGGGCAGACATATCTTTTGCCATCTAGTTCAAGGATGTGGGCGCCATCTAGAGCGAGCGCCGGAGGCTCACTGACAATAATTCTTCGAAGCGCTCTGTATTGCTCTTCATAACCTGTGGAGGCGGTAATCGGTATTGCATTCCAGCGCAGTTGCTCAGCTGGATCAAATGAATCTATGGGTTCATAGACCCGAAGGGATGCAACATAAGGAGTGGGGCGCATAATGAAATATTAGTGGGCGGTGATTATGCGCGCTGCGCGTAATCATCTGCATAGGGATCATCATCTTGCTCATTTTTCGCAGGAGTGACCTCACCATGTAATTCTTTTGCTAAGCGCTCTAGATCCATATCAGGACCAGAATATTTAAGATCTCGCGCAACCCGAGTTGCTTTTGCTTTTTGTCGGCCACGACCCATGAGGGTGACCTCCTTACTTAGCTCACGTGTGTATCTGTCAGGCTGGGAAGTTTATCAAGTTATGCCCTGCGGTATTCACCGCGTAATTCTGAGCCTAACTCGCCCTTCCTACGCTCAATAACGCCGCAGACCCAGCCTTTCATTCCCCGAGCTGCAAGGCTTGTGAGGGTCAGATCAGCGCTCTGGCTATCTACGATCGCCACCATTCCAACTCCAACATTCCAGGTCTTCTCCATATCCACTTGGCTCACAGAGCCAACCTTGGCCAGATATGACATCTCTAGCGGGACTGACCAGGTGCTGCGATCAAAGGTTGCTTGAAGCTGCCTTGGAATTACGCGAGCGGTGTTGGAAGCAAGGCCCCCGCCGGTGATGTGAGCGAAAGCGTGCACGCGCTCTTTCATTCCTTTTATCAAAGCTAAACAATCCAGAGAGTAAATCTCTGTCGGTGTCAGCAGCTGCTCGCCAATGGTCTTTCCAAATTCATCGCTGTGAGCTGCAAGATCAATCTTGGCGTTCTTAATAATATGTCTGACAAGTGAGTAACCATTTGCATGAAGACCAGATGCTGGCATCGCGATAATGACATCACCTTCTTGAATCTTTTCCTCTCCTAGCAAGTTTTTCTGATCAACAGCTCCAGTTGCCGCTCCTGCAATATCAAACTCGTCTTCGCCAAGTAGCCCAGGGTGTTCTGCTGTCTCACCGCCCACTAACGCGGTCCCTGCCTTTTTGCAGCCGATAGCAATGCCAGAGACGATAGATGCAATGCGATCTGGAAACACTTTGCCAACCGCGATGTAGTCAGTCATAAAGAGCGGTTCTGCCCCGCAGACAACGAGATCATCAACAACCATCGCAACGAGGTCTTCTCCGATCGTGTCATATTTGCCGAGAATTCTTGCAATCTCAGTTTTTGTTCCCACGCCATCGGTGGATGTGGCAAGAAGGGGCTTATCAAACTTTTTGAGCGCGCTGACATCAAAGAGCCCAGCGAAGCCGCCGATATCTCCAACAACTTCAGCTCTGCGAGATTTAGCAAGATGTTCTTTCATGAGCGTCACTGCGCGCTCACCAGCTTCTATATCTACTCCAGCAGCCTCATATGTACTCATTATTCGCTTCTATTCACAACTTCAAGAAGATTCTTACCTGCAGATATATCTGCAGGAATATCAATGGGATATTGCCCGGTGAAGCATGCTGTGCAGAGCTTGTCTGAAGTGATTGTTGTTGCTTCGATGAGTCCTTCCAATGACACATAACCAAGAGAGTCAGCGCCAATAGAACGGCGAATCTCCTCTACCTCTAAGCCTGCAGCGATGAGTTCAGCGCGGGATGCAAAATCAATACCGTAGTAACACGGCCACTTCACAGGGGGGGAAGAGATGCGCACGTGAATTTCAAGCGCGCCAGCTTCGCGAAGCATACGAATGAGCGCTCTTTGTGTATTTCCGCGAACAATCGAATCATCGACAACAACGATGCGCTTGCCTTCGATGATCTCTTTGAGGGGATTGAGCTTGAGGCGAATACCCAGTTGTCTGATGGTTTGTGAAGGTTGAATAAAAGTACGACCAACGTATGAGTTCTTGACCAGTCCTGCGCCATAAGCAATTCCTGATGCTCGGGCATATCCAACTGCTGCTGGTGTGCCAGATTCTGGAACAGGGATAACAAGATCAGCAATTGCTGGGCTTTCCTTCGCTAGCTGCTCTCCAAGTGCCACACGAGTTGCGTGCACATTACGGCCAGCAATGGATGTATCTGGGCGAGCAAGGTAAACATATTCAAAGATGCAGCCCTTGGGTTCAGGAGTTGCCCACTTTGTTGAACGAAGACCGTTTGCATCAATAGCAATAAATTCTCCGCACTCAACTTCGCGCACAAAAGAAGCACCGACGATATCAAGAGCAGCTGATTCAGAGGCAACAACCCAGCCGTTCTCTAACTTTCCAATAACTAGAGGGCGAACACCATTTCTATCCCGCGCTGCATAAAGCGTTCCTTCATCCATAAAGACAAGTGAGAATGCGCCTTTAAGCATAGGAAGGACAGCGAGCGCGCTTGATTCAAAGTTTTTTCCCTCTTGAGCCGCAATAAGCGCAGTCATAATCTCTGTGTCAGTTGTTGCTCCCATCTCATGAGAATCAGTAGTTGGAGCAAGTTTGGAAAGAGATTCAGCAAGATCACCTGTGTTTGTCAGATTTCCATTGTGAGCAAGAGCAATAGAGCCGTGATCTGTTGAGCGCAGCGTTGGCTGGGCATTTGCCCAGACAGATGATCCTGTTGTGCTGTAACGACAGTGACCGATAGCAATATCGCCTTTAAGAGTTGCTAAATCATTTTCTGTGAAGATCTGAGAGACAAGACCCATATCTTTAAAGACAACGATGCGCTTTCCATCACTTGTGGCAATTCCTGCAGATTCTTGTCCGCGGTGTTGAAGGGCATAAAGACCATAAAAAGTTAACTTTGCTACTTCTTCTCCGGGCGCCCAGACACCGAAGACGCCACATTCATCTTGCGCATGCGCCTCTTCGCTGAATAACTCGTGTGTGAGTTTTCCGTCAGGTCTGCGCGTCACTCTGTCATCCTAATTGTCCCGGCCGCCGCTTGAAACACAGAAGATAAATCGGCGCGCTCACCGCTGGCTTGTATGGCGCCATCGTGCACGCCTTGCTCCCATGTGAGTGATCCATCGATCAGATCAAAGAGTGTATCGGCGTTCATCTCCACAACATTGGGCGGTGTTCCCCGGGTGTGCTTTGGACCATTCACACATTGGATTGCAGCAAAGGGTGGAACTCGAAGTTCTACTGATTTTCCTGGAGCGATCATGCTGATCTGCTCCAGTATCGCTTTTACTTGAGCGAGAACGAGCGGATCACGAGCCATCATTTATCCAAAGAGCTTCGGAAGAGTCTCGGTGTGTGCTGTGCGAAGCTCAGCAAGAGAAATTGTCATCTCATTTACTTTAAGTGAGTCTCCACCTGTTGTTCCAAGCTTAAAGATAGGAATATCAAACTTTGTAACAAGCGCGTTGAGCACATCAGCGTTCTTAGGATCAATCGTGATGAGAACCCGTCCTGGTGTTTCAACAAAGAGAAGAAGTGATTCATATCCTGGAGGTGATGAGATTGTGGCGCCGATGCTGCGCGGCAACATCGCTTCAGTAATTGCTGCTGCAAAGCCGCCATCAGAGAGATCATGAGCGCTTTCAAAGATGCTCTGTCCCTCGAGAAGCAGATTAATTAAGCGCACTTGCCCAGCAACATCAGGAGTTGGCGCGCTATCGCCCATTTGGCCATGCAAGTATGCCCACTCAGAACCACTCCAATTGAAATCCGTTGCTCCAAGTTGATAGATCTCAAGACCGTCGGCATTAAATGCTGATTTGGTTCGCTTTGTGACATCTTGAATAACACCAAGAACACCGATAACTGGTGTTGGCAAGATTGCGACTGAACCTGTCTGGTTATAGAAAGAAACGTTTCCACCGGTTATCGGCAAACCCATCTCTAAACAAATGTCAGCAAGTCCGCGAACTGTCTCAGCAAATTGCCACATAACCCCTGGATCTTCAGGAGAGCCAAAGTTTAAGCAATTTGTCACAGCAAGAGGCTTTGCCCCTGTTGTTGCAATGTTTCTACATGATTCAAGAAGCGCAAGCTTTACACCGTCATAAGGATTCAAATATGACCAGCGGGCATTAGCGTCGGTGGAGACTGCAACGCCAAGGTTTGTCTTCTCATCAATGCGGATCATTCCTGAATCTTCAGGTTGTGTAAGTACAGAGTTACCTTGAACATAACGATCATATTGATCTGTTACCCATGACTTATCTGCAATATTGGGAGAACTTATAAGTTTGAGGAAGGCTGCCTTAATTTCTTGTGGATCAGTTGGTAGAGGAACTTCAGCTGGCTTGAGAGTTTTAAAGTAATCAGGCTTTGCCATGGGACGCTCATAAACAGGGCCATCATGGGCGACGGTGCGAGGAGGAACATCAACGATTAGCTCTCCATTAAAAGTAATATGGAGATGATCACCATCTGTTACTTGTCCTATAACTGTGGCTGTGACATCCCACTTACGACAGATTCTCATGAAGTGATCAAGCTTGGAAGGTTCAATGATTGCGCACATACGCTCTTGAGACTCAGACATCAAGATCTCTTCAGGAGAAAGTGAAGGATCGCGCAGAGGGACTTTCTCTAATTGAATTGCCATTCCGCCAGAACCAGCAGATGCAAGCTCACTTGTTGCGCAAGATAACCCTGCGCCACCTAGATCTTGAATACCGACAACTAGGTCGGCCGCAAAGATTTCTAGTGAGCATTCGATCAATACTTTTTCAGCAAATGGATCTCCTACTTGAACAGAAGGTCTTTTCGCTGCTTTGCCTGTGGCAAAAGTTTCAGATGCGAGTACTGAAACGCCACCAATTCCATCGCCGCCTGTCTTTGCGCCAAAGAGCACTACAAGGTTGCCAACACCGTGCGCTGTTGCAAGCTTGATATCTTCATGTTTCATCACGCCCACACAAAGAGCATTAACCAATGGGTTTCCAGCATAAGTTTCATCAAAGACAACTTCTCCGCCAATATTTGGCAAGCCCAAACAGTTTCCATATCCACCAACGCCAGCAACGATTCCTGGAAGAACGCGGCGTGTATCTGGGGCATCTGCAGGGCCAAAACGAAGTGGGTCCATCACTGCAATAGGACGCGCGCCCATAGTCAGAATGTCGCGAACAATGCCGCCTACTCCTGTTGCTGCGCCTTGATAGGGCTCAACAAAAGAAGGGTGGTTATGTGATTCAATTTTAAAAGTAACTGCGTAGTTCTGTCCGATATCAACAACACCTGCGTTCTCACCAATACCAACAAGGAGCGCATCAGACTTCACTGCTTTTTCGCCAAATTGCTTTAGGTGAACCTTTGATGACTTATAGGAACAGTGCTCAGACCACATCACTGAATACATCGCAAGCTCAGCCCCTGTTGGGCGGCGCTTTAATATTTCTTGAATACGTTTGTATTCTTCAACTTTCAGCCCAAGTTCTTTCCATGGCATCTTCTGATCTGGAGTTGATGCTGCGTGTGAAACGGTATCTAGCGCCATTAGCGACCAACCAAAGAATGAAGCGCAGATGTAAAGAATTTAAGTCCATCTGTACTTGGTCCGGTTAAAGATTCAATTGCTTGCTCTGGGTGAGGCATAACGCCAACCACGTTTCCTTTAGCATTACTAATGCCTGCAATATCGTTCTTTGATCCGTTGGGGTTTTTGCCCGCATAGCGAAGAACAATTCGCCCTTCTGCTTCTAACTCAGCGAGAGTTTCATTTGACGCTTGGAATGATCCTTCGCCATTTTTAATAGGGATAACAATCCGATCGCCTTTGCTGTATTCAGAAGTCCATGGCGTATTTGTGTTCTCAACTGTCAGAGCTTGATCTGTGCAGACAAAGTGAAGATTCTGGTTGCGGGTGAGGGCGCCTGGCAATAAATGCGATTCGCACAAGATTTGGAAGCCATTACAGATTCCAAGGACTGGAAAACCATGTTCTGCGGCTGTAATGATTGAAGACATGATGGGGGCGAAGCGGGAAATCGCTCCACAGCGAAGATAATCACCATAAGAAAAGCCGCCAGGAAGAACTACTGCTTGGACTTCTTTTAAATCATCTGAAGCGTGGAACAAAGGAACTGGCGTTCCGCCTGCAAGGCGCACAGCGCGCAAGGCGGATGAATCATCCAATGAACCAGGAAAAGTAACGACTCCTATGCGCATTAATTAATTACTTTCACGGCATAAGTTTCAATCACGGGGTTGGATAAAAGCGTTTCAGCAGCTTTTTCAACTTCAGCAAGCTGAGTGGGAGTAGGAGTTCCTTCTACTTCGATTTCAAAGCGCTTTCCTTGACGAACTGACTGTGCAAAGGTGAAACCAAGACGAGGAAGAGCAGATGCAATTGCTTGACCTTGCGGATCTAGGATCTCAGGCTTGAGCATTACCTCAACAACGATGATTGCCATTACATCTTCCTTCCGGTGAGCAGCGTGTATGCCGCGCTATAACGTTCGTACGTCTTTTCTACTACTTCACGAGGAAGTTCTGGTGGAGTGCTCTTTTTATCCCATCCTGATTGCAACAACCAATCACGAACGTATTGTTTATCAAAGGAGGGTTGAGCGCCACCGGGTTTCCAAGTATCTGCAGACCAAAAACGTGAAGAGTCTGGGGTCAAGGCCTCATCGCCTAACGTGATCTTACCTTGAGCGTCGCGCCCAAACTCGAATTTGGTATCAGCAAGAATAATCCCGCGCGTGGCTGCGTAGTCGTGAGCTTTTGTATAGAGAGCCAATGTGAGATCTCTGAGTACCTTCGCATCAGCCAGGCCAATCACCTCTGCCGCTTTCTCAAAAGAAATATTTATATCGTGATCGCCTACATCAGCTTTAGTTGCTGGGGTAAAGATTGCTTCTTCTAACTTTGAACCATCAAGAAGACCTGCACTTAAAGAAATTCCTGTAACAGATTGTGATTGCTTGTATTCACTCCAACCGGAACCTGTGAGATACCCACGGGCAACACATTCGATAGGAAACATCTCCAGCGGCTTCACAATCACACCACGCCCAGCAAACTCCTCTGGAACATCGGTGCTAATCAGGTGATTAGGAACGAGATCACTCATCATCTCAAACCAGAAAAGGCTTAACTGTGTGAGAAGTTTTCCTTTTCCAGGAATTTCTGTGGGCAAGATGTAATCAAAAGCCGAGATGCGATCAGAGGCAACTAGAAGTAGTTCGCCTTTTTCATTTGTATAAAGTTCGCGAACTTTTCCGCTGCGAAGGTGCGTCCACATGGCGCTACGCGGGGTTAACGAATTGCCCCTGGGCGATACTTCGCCGCAGTGGGGTGTGCTTTTGTAATCGCTTCGATGCGATGGATAACTCTGGTTGTTTGTGCACGTGCATCTCCTGTGAATTCAAGAGGAGAGGCAAGGAGGGCATCTAGCGCTTTGCGATCAAGTGGAAGACGCGCGTCATCTGCGAGCGCTTGAATCATCGTGTTTGGCTTTCCTTCGCGGATTGCCAGCGCCGCTGCAACTGCATGTTCCTTGATCACTTCATGAGCAATCTCTCGTCCAACACCTGCTTTCACTGATGCAACTAAAATCTTTGTTGATGCAAGGAATGGCAAGAAGCGTTCAAGTTCAGCTGCAATAACTTGCGGGAATGCGCCAAATTCAAAGAGCACAGTCATGAATGTTTCAAGAAGACCATCGAGAGCATAGAAAGCATCAGGGAGTGCGATTCTGCGAACTACGCTGCATGAAACATCGCCTTCATTCCATTGATCTCCGCTGAGTTCTCCGACCATAGAGGCGTACCCGCGCAGAACTACTGCTAAACCATTGACGCGCTCACATGAGCGTGTATTCATCTTATGCGGCATTGCACTTGAGCCCACTTGTCCGGCTTTAAATCCTTCTGTGACAAGTTCTGCTCCTGCCATCAAACGAATGCTTGTTGCAAACGAAGAAGGACCAGCAGCAAGTTGCACAAGGCTTGTGACTACATCAAAATCAAATGAGCGTGGATAAATCTGCCCAGTGCTATCTAGAACTCTGGAGAAACCAAGATGCTTTGCAATCTGCTCCTCTAGCTTCTGATGGTTCTTCTCTGATCCAAGGAGATCAACTGAGTCCTGCGCGCTTCCCACAGGGCCTTTAATGCCTCGCATGGGGTATCTGGCAATCAAGTTCTCTAAACGCTCATAAGCAAAGAGCAACTCTTCAGCAGCAGATGCAAAGCGCTTACCAAGTGTGGTGACTTGAGCCGCAACGTTATGTGAACGACCTGCAATAGGTTGGTCAATATATTGCGCTGCGCGCTCAGCAAGCATCGCAAGAGTTGCAACTACGCGATCTTGAATAAGAAGCATGCCTTCTCTTACCTGCATTGCTTCAACGTTCTCAGTTAAGTCTCGTGATGTCATTCCTGCGTGAATCGCTTCGTGTCCAGCCAAAGCATTAAATTCTTCGATCCGCGCCTTCACATCATGGCGAGTTTTTTGTTCGCGCGCATCGATGGATGCAAGGTCAACTTTCTCGATCACCTTCTCGTAATCACGAATGACATCTTCAGCGATCGCGTGACCAAGAGAGGATTGCGCGCGCATAACAGCGATCCATAATTTTCGTTCTGCAATAATTTTGGCGTCAGGCGCCCAGATACTCTTCATCGCATTCGATGCATAACGATCAGCAAGAATGCTCATGGCTTAATTCTCCCCTATTTCACTGGCGCTAAGCGCAATATCTCTGCGGTAATGGCTGCCCTCCAGCGTGATCTGTGAGATCACTTCATAGGCCGCTAGGCGTGCTTGGGTGAGATCTGCCCCTTTTCCTGTGACGGCAAGGACTCTGCCCCCAGATGAATGCAAGATTCCGTCTTTGAGCTTTGTTCCTGCCTGAAAAATTCGTGTTTCGGGTGAATCATCTAGACCGGTAATTGGCTCGCCCACCTTGGGATCTGCTGGGTAGCCAGGAGCAGCCAGTACAACGGTAACTGCAAAATCATCGGTGAATTCAAGCTTCATCTCATCTGTAAGTCCGCCCGTTGCAGCTTTATAGAGAAGTGTTGCAAGAGGAGTTTTAAGTCTAGGAAGAAGTACTTGTGTCTCTGGATCTCCAAAGCGAGCGTTAAATTCAATAACGCGAATTCCTTTTTTAGTTAACGCAAGTCCAGCATAGAGAAGACCAACAAAGGGAGTTCCTCTTGCCGCCATTTCGGCAATGGTTGGATGCAAAACTTTTTCAAGAGTTTGCTCCATGATGTCTTTGGGAGCCCATGGCAGTGGAGAGTAAGCACCCATTCCGCCTGTATTAGGGCCAGCATCACCGTCATAAGCGCGCTTGAAATCTTGTGCTGGTTGCATAGCAACAATGTGAGCGCCATCTGAAATACCAAAGAGTGATACCTCTGGGCCATCTAAGAACTCTTCAATGACAACGCGAGGAGATAAAAGCGCATGAGCAAGTGCTTCGGCGCGATCATGAGTAACAACAACACCTTTGCCAGCTGCTAACCCGTCGTGCTTAACCACATATGGAGCGCCAAATGCATCGAGCGCCCTTTCAATTTCATCTTGGTTTGTGCAGGTGTGGCTCTTAGCTGTTGGAACACCAGCATCGGCCATTACTTGCTTAGCAAAGTCTTTACTTCCCTCTATTTGCGCTGCCGCCGCAGATGGACCAAAGCATGCGATCTTTGCTTTACCGAGCGCATCGGCCAAACCATTGACTAAAGGTTTTTCTGGGCCAACAACGACAAGATCAATATCTAATTGCTGGGCAAGTTCGATTACTGCTTGATTATTATCTGTATCAATCGCATGACAGATTGCTATCTGAGCAATTCCAGGATTACCAGGTGCTACGTGAAGTGATTCAAGTTGTGGATCTTCGATCATTGCTGCGGCAAGTGCGTGTTCACGCCCTCCAGAGCCAATTAGAAGAACTCTCAAATCAAATCCTTTACAACGATTGTTTCATCGCGTCCTGGGCCTACTCCGATCGCACTCATCGGTGCTCCTGAGATTTCTTCTAAGAACTTCACATAATCCTGCGCATTTTTAGGTAGATCAGAGACCTTGCGAGCTTTGCTGATGTCTTCAGACCAACCAGGAAGGTATTCATAGATTGGTTTTGCATGGTGGAAATCAGATTGTGATGCAGGGAGTTCTTCAACGCGCTTGCCATCAATCTCATAGGCAACACAGACAGGAATCTTCTCCCAGCCGGTTAACACATCGAGTTTTGTGAGGAAGAAATCAGTCAATCCATTTACGCGCACGGCATAACGAGCAATAGGTGCGTCATACCAACCACACCGGCGTGCTCGCCCAGTTGTTACACCAACTTCTCCGCCAATGGTGCGCAGCTTCTCTCCATCTTCATCAAAAAGTTCTGTTGGGAAAGGGCCACTACCAACGCGAGTTGTGTAAGCCTTCACAATTCCAATAACGCGAGTGATCTTTGTTGGCCCAATTCCTGAACCTGTAGATGCTCCGCCTGCTGTTGGATTAGAAGAAGTAACAAAGGGATAAGTACCGTGATCAACATCGAGCAGAGTTCCTTGAGAGCCCTCTAAGAGAACTGTCTTGCCGGCTTTGAGAGCTTGATCAAGAAGCAGAACCGTGTCGGTGACATAAGGCTTTAGAACTTCGGCGTAGCCGAGGTACTCGCTCAGTACATCATCAACTTAAATACCCTTACGGTTAAATACTTTAATAAGAACTTGGTTCTTATCGCGAAGCGCTGCTTCGATCTTTTGGCGAAGGATCGACGGATCAAAGAGATCTTGAACGCGAATACCGATGCGATTGATCTTGTCGGCATATGCAGGACCAATTCCACGTCCTGTTGTGCCGATCTTTGAGTTACCAAGGAATCTTTCAGAAACTTTATCGATCGTGCGGTGATAAGGAGTAATCAGGTGTGCATTGGTGCTGATCTTGAGTTTTGATGTATCAATACCGCGCTCATTGAGTCCGCGAATTTCTTCCAACAATACAGATGGATCAATCACAACACCGTTACCGATAACAGGAACAACGTTTGGACTCAAGATTCCAGAAGGGAGAAGATGGAGGGCATATTTTTGATCGCCGATAACAACTGTATGACCAGCATTGTTTCCGCCTTGATAGCGAACAACATAATCAACACGGTCACCAAGGATGTCTGTCGCTTTACCCTTGCCCTCATCGCCCCATTGGGCACCCAACAACACTAAAGCAGGCATTTCATCCTTACCTTACGTAGTTACTCACTGACGAGTTAATTACTAGTTACTTATTGAGGGAAGTACCAGTTGAGCGAAGATCTTCACACGCTTCAACAACACGCTTAGCTAAGCCAGCTTCAGCCAACTTGCCCCACGCACGTGGGTCATAAGCCTTCTTGCTACCAACTTCGCCATCAACCTTGAGTACGCCATCGTAATTCTTCATAACGTGATCAACGAGTGGACGAGTAAATGCGTATTGCGTGTCGGTATCGATATTCATCTTCACAACACCGTAATCAAGTGCTTCGCGGATCTCTGTGAGCAATGAGCCTGAACCACCATGGAAAACAAGATCCATAGGCTTGGCTCCCGCTGCCAATCCAAGCTTTTCTGAGACAGCATCTTGAAGTGTGCGAAGGATCTTTGGCTGCAAGACAACGTTTCCTGGCTTATAAACACCATGCACGTTTCCAAATGTTGCAGCAACCATATAACGACCACGCTCACCGGAACCAAGAGTCTTAATTGTGAGGAGTGCATCTTCAGGTGTTGAGTAAAGCTTTGCATCGTGCTTGGCTTCAATTCCATCTTCTTCTCCGCCAACAACACCGATTTCAATTTCAAGGATCGTCTTTGCAGCAACTGCTGCATCAATTAATTCATTTGCAATACTCATGTTCTCATCCATAGAGACTGCTGAGCCGTCCCACATGTGAGAGTTAAACAAAGGCTTCTGTCCTGCCTTCACGCGATCTGCGCCAATCTTAAGTAGCGGACGCATGAAGCCGTCTAGCTTTTCTGCTGGGCAGTGATCGGTGTGAATACCAATATTTACCTTGTAATTCTTAGCAACGATATGTGCATATTCAGCAAGAGCTAGGGATCCATCAACCATGTTCTTTACGGTTGAACCAGACATGTACTCCGCGCCGCCCCATGAGATCTGAACGATTCCATCAGACTCAGCTTCAGCAAAACCACGAATCGCACCAATAAGTGTCTGTGATGATGAAACGTTGATTGCTGGATAAGCAAATGCTCCCGCTTTAGCGCGATCGAGCATCTGTGCATAAATTTCCGGAGTTGCTATTGGCATCTGATTTTCTCCCCAAATTTCCTTCAATTAGTTCTCACGTAAGAATGTAAGAGAACCTCTGGCACATCTTTGGGTCAGACGTCTTGCTTACGGCTAATTTTGTCATGCTTTAGGGCGGATTGGAAAACGGGGCGAGATTTACGCCCGTTTGCCCTTAATTTATGCCTAAATGATTGAGCAATACGCTCAGGCCTAGAAAGCCCATATTGCTATGAAAAACCGCCTTAGCGCCTTTGAGTAGCCAGAGCCCTGCGACTTCAAAGGTGTGAAGGTGGGAGACGATTTTCCATACATTGGTAAAGACTGACAACATTTTTCTCTCCTAGTAAAAATAGATATGGGTAGATCACTGATGGAAAGTTACGAGGGTTGACCCTCGTCAATGAGCGCCAAATACCGCGCATGTGGATGATCCTGCGTTGTTGATGACTATAAGAATTTTTCCGGTTTCTCTTGTAGGCAATTACTCCCGCAGGTAGCGTTGGAAGCATGAGTTCCTTAGAAAATCTCTCCTACGAAGAGCGCACCTTTGCTCCATCAGCTGAGTTTGCGGCGCAAGCAAATGCCAAAGCGTCTATGTATGTCGATGCTGAGAAAGATCGTCTTGGATTTTGGGAGAAGCAAGCCGATTATCTTCATTGGGATAAAAAATGGAACACAGTCTTGGAATGGCATTCTCCTTACGCCAAATGGTTTCTTGGCGGAAAACTCAATGCTTCTTATAACGCACTTGACCGTCATGTACTAGAAGGACGGGGAAACCGTGTTGCATTTTATTTTGAAGGAGAACCGGGGGATTCGCGCGCAATAACTTATGCGCAGATGCTCACTGAGGTTAAGAAGGCAGCAAATGCTTTGATTGAACTTGGCGTGAAGTCAGGAGACCGGGTTGCTATCTATATGCCAATGATTCCTGAGGCCGCAGTTGCAATGCTTGCATGTGCTCGTATTGGCGCTTTGCACTCTGTGATCTTTGGTGGATTTAGCGCAGATTCACTTGTTACTCGTATTGAAGATGCAGATGCAACGCTCGTTATTACATCTGACGGGGGCTTTCGCAAAGGTGCACCTTTCGCTCTTAAACCCATCGTTGATGAAGCACTTGCTGCCAAAAAGACAAATGTTAAGAATGTGTTAGTCGTGAAGCGAACGGGACAAGAGACGCCGTTTAATCCTGCTATTGATATCTGGTGGCATGAGATCGTTGATCGCCAATCAGATCAGCACGAGGCAGAGTTCTTTGATAGCGAGCATCCTCTATTTATTTTGTATACATCTGGCACTACAGGAAAGCCCAAGGGAATCTTCCACACAACCGGTGGTTATCTGACACAAGCTTCTTATACCCACCGCGTTGTCTTTGATCTCAAGGCCGAAAGCGATGTCTATTGGTGCACGGCAGATATCGGTTGGATTACTGGCCACTCATATGTTGTTTATGGGCCGCTGATTAATGGTGCTACGCAAGTGATGTATGAGGGAACTCCTGATACACCAACAAAGGGTCGCGTTTTTGAGCTCATTGAAAAATACAAAGTAAGCATTCTCTATACAGCCCCAACGCTTATTCGTACCTGGATGAAATGGGGAGAAGAGTTTCCTAAAGCGTCTAATCTCACCTCACTGCGTTTACTTGGATCTGTTGGTGAACCTATTAATCCAGAAGCATGGATGTGGTACCGAGAAGTGATCGGTGGCAATCGTTGCCCAATCGTTGACACCTGGTGGCAGACAGAGACAGGGGCAATCATGATCTCTCCTCTTCCTGGTGTTACTGCAACAAAGCCCGGATCAGCCATGGGTCCACTGCCTGGAATCGTTGCCAAAGTTGTTGATGATGAAGCAAAAGTTCTTGGAAAAGGTGGCGGCGGTTATCTCGTACTCACAGAACCATGGCCTTCAATGCTGCGTGGTATTTGGGGATCAGATGAGCGCTACCGCAAAACATATTGGTCGAGATTTGATGGAAAGTATTTTGCTGGAGATGGCGCAAAGCTAGATGAAGATGGAGCTATCTGGCTGCTCGGAAGAGTTGATGATGTGATGCTTGTATCTGGTCACAACATCTCAACAACAGAGGTTGAATCTTCACTTGTCTCACATCCGAATGTTGCTGAAGCTGCCGTTGTTGGCGCTAAAGATGAGACAACAGGCCAAGGAATCGTTGCTTTCGTCATTTTGCGTGGAGGAATTCCAAGTGTGGGCGGAGATGAACTCATCAAAGAGCTCAAAGCTCATGTGGCAAAGGGAATCGGCGCAATTGCTCGTCCAAAGCAGATCTTGGTTGTTAATGAACTTCCAAAGACTCGAAGCGGCAAGATCATGCGCAGACTTCTTCGTGATGTTGCAGAGAATCGCGCAGTTGGAGATTCAACGACGCTCGCCGATCCAAATGTTATGAAGTTAATTCAATCAGGATTGGCAACAGGTAAATCTGAAGATTAGTGATCGTCTCCTGGTGGTCGAGAGAACTTTGGGGCAAGTGAGGCGCAGGCGCTCATAGCTTTTTGCTGAGTTGCGCTAGTGGATGGTTGAACTCTTTGTGACTGGAAGCGATGATCCTCACCTCGCCTTAAAGAGAAAGCACTTCCACCATTTTTCACCAAACAATCGCTGTATTTCTTCATCGAAGCATGGCGAGCGATATCAGCTGCGCTTCCTTCATCGCCGAAAGGTCCACGTCCTTGCCCGCCAGATATTGCGGGTTTTTGTCCATTTGAAAGTGTTGACGATCCAGCAATCCAAACAGTTTTTCCAGAAAGAACTTTTGTGCAAGTGTAACTTTTACCGCTTATCGTTGTTTTAGATCCTTCAGGTGAACACAGCCCCGAAGGAGCTGGCGTTGCACCGCGTGCCACTCCAGCAAGAAGGGCACTTACAAAGACCAGTGAAAGAGCTGCGATCGAAAGAGTCTTTTTCATTGGACGGATGATAATTCATTAATCTGAGAAATAACTTAAAAAACTTTTATAGAACCCTAAATATTTGCCACTTTATGGGAAATCTGCTTGATAAGTGCAGGTGAGTAGGAGTCAATCTGCTTATAAATCTTACTTGTGGGAATTTCATGCACTGCCCAATCCCAAGGGGTAATCAAGAGTAAGTGGCCAATAACTACCAACATGATGAGTGTGCGAAGTACCGAAAACGCTGCTCCCAGTAGTGAGTCAGCCCATTTGAAGGGACCAAAAAGAAATGTGTTATGAAAGAGTTCGGCAACTTTCTTAAAGAGAAATTCGCCCACAGACGCTGTGCTTGCTATAACGACAAAAAGCAAGAAAAACTTAAGCACGCCAGATGAATACTTATGCAAATAGGCAATACCTAGGTAAAGACCGCCAAGCCCCCCGCCAATGAATCCGATAGCTCTAAAGATTGTTGAGAGAAATCCAGCTCGGTAGCCGCGAACAAAGGCAAAGAGCAGCGCTACTACAAATACCCAGTCAACCCAATTCATAGTTTGATGCCGAGGTATTTGCTTACTTCAGAATTAAGTTGTTTTTGGGAAGTAACTAGTCCAACATGGCGATAAACAACATAACCCCTTGCATCTAAGAACCATGTCACAGGGACTCCTGGGCCAAAGCTAGATTTAGTCACCCCTGTTGCGTCATAGAGAATTGGCCAAGTAATTCCTTTTTTAATAACAAAATTTCGCCCCGCTTTAATGTTTGTCTCTTCGACATCAATCCCCACAATAGGAACTTTTTTTGTTGCATAAAGTGAAACAAAGATAGGGATCTCTTGTTGGCATGGGGCGCACCATGAACCAAATACGTTGATAACAACAGGACCTCTAATACCTTCCAGCATTACTTTGCTTTTGCTATCCAAACAAGAAAGAAGCGTCTTTGATTTCACTTGCCCTTGTCCAGTCTTAATCGCTGAACAACTCACAACGGAGCCTGCCGCGTGAGCAGATGGGGTGAGAGATAGGAGAAGAACGCTAACGATCAGAATACGAATCTTCTTCATCTGAAATCCTCATCTGATTTAACAAGCGCCATAGCTTTTACTTTATCAGTCTCACCTATCCCATAACTTGGGCATAGATCAGCAAGAGGACATGCACCGCATGCAGGTTTACGCGAATGACAAATTCGTCTTCCATGCCAAATCATTCTCTGTGAAAGATTCGTCCATTCCTTTTGAATAATGAGTTCGCCTACCTCATGTTCAACTTTTACTGGATCCTCTGATGTGGTCCATTTAAACCTTCTGGAGAGTCTTCCGAAGTGTGTGTCAACAGTAATTCCTGGAATATCAAAAGCGTGACCTAAGACTACATTTGCCGTTTTTCTTCCAACACCAGGAAGTGTTACTAGGTCATCCAGATTACTTGGAACAATCCCTGCGAACTCGTGCATGAGTTTTTCAGATAATCCTTTGATGTTGCGAGCTTTAGCATGATAGAAACCTGTGGAATGAATGAGATCTTCAAGCCTTGAGATCTTTGCCCCTGCCATCTTCTTGGGCGTTCCAAACTTTTTAAAGAGCGCTGGGGTTACCTGATTCACTCGTTTGTCTGTGCACTGAGCCGAGAGCACTGTGGCAACTAGAAGTTGGAATGGCGTTTGAAAATCCAACTCGCATCTGACATTGGGGTATCGCTTACACAAAACCTTATACATAGCGCCAGCACGTTTCTTCTTGGCTTGGAAGGATTCGCGCATAGAGCAAGCCTATTTGATTTGAAAATACTGCCAATTGGAAGCTCTTCGCCAGCAAGAGTAAGGTGAGCATGTGGCTAACCCGAAAGATGATGACGCGATAATCCGCCGTGCACCGCTGTTTAGTGCTCTAGATGATGCATCTGCGGCCTCTGTTCGCGAATCAATGACTGCACTCAAACTTGCAAAGGGTCACACACTTTTTAAAGAGGGCGATGAAGGCGATCGTCTATATGTCATCGTCTCCGGCAAGGTAAAGCTTGGAACATCATCAGGAGATGGGCGAGAGAACCTTCTCTCCATTCTTGGACCTGGCGAGATGTTTGGGGAGCTTTCACTTTTTGATCCAGAACCCCGCACAGCAACTGCAACTGCAGTGACAGATGTGCGATTGGTTTCTTTGGCTCATGATCAAGTAATCGGTCTGGTTACAACACATCCAAAGGTTTCACTTGAGCTACTGCGCCGTTTGGCCCAACGCCTTCGTAAATCTAATGAAGTATTAGCTGACTTAGTCTTCGCAGATGTTCCAGGACGCGTAGCAAAGGCAATTATTGATTTAGGAACGCGCTTTGGTGTGCAAAAAGATGATGGTCTGCATGTGAACCACGACCTCACACAAGAAGAACTTGCCCAGTTAGTTGGAGCATCACGTGAGACAGTGAACAAAGCTCTTGCTGACTTTGCCGCGCGCGGATGGGTCAAACTAGAACCCCGCGCCGTATTAGTCACCGATATTGAGCGAATAACAAAGCGCGGGCGTTAATTTAAGTTTTAAGCAACCTCAACAGTGAGTTCAATCTCCACTGGTGCATCTAACGGCAACTCAGCAACACCAAAGGCACTACGTGCATGCTTTCCGTTGACATCTCCCCAGATATGAATCAAAACTTCTGAAGCGCCGTTAACAACACCAGGTGCTGAAATAAAGCCAGGAACTCCGTTCACATAGCCAACTACGCGAACAACCTTCACGATTGAATCAACTGGAGCAACAAGTTCAACAGCAGCTAGAGCGTTCAAAATACATACTTGCGCCATCTGGTTTGCTTGCTCAGGTGTAACAGCGCCGCCAACTTTGCCAACAAATGGAATCTTTCCATCAACGAGTGGAAGTTGCCCTGCGGTGAAAACAAGATTGCCTGTACGTACCGCTGGAACATATGCAGCAACAGGAAGAGCAGCTACAGGTAACTTCAAACCTAATTCAGCTAACTTTGCGCGAACATCCATTTATTTCATCTCTCTTTTCATATAGGCAACTAATTGATCTCCCCCGCCAGGTGCAGGAACTACTTGAACAAGCTCCCAACCTTCAGAACCCCATGTATCCAGGATTTGCTTAGTCGCGTGGGTAAGAAGTGGAACTGTGACATATTCAAACTTCATTTAATTTCCTCCAGTAAGAGCGGCTTTAACTAAACCTGAAACAAGTCCACCATCTGCTTTGCCAGCAGTCTGTGGTGTTACAAGCTTCATAACTTGACCCATACCTTGAGGTCCTGATGCACCGCTTTGGGCAATTGCATCAGCAATAATCTTTTTTACTTCATCTTCAGATAATTGCGCTGGAAGATAAGTGGCGATTATTTCGCCCTCTTTTTTCTCCTGCTCAGCGCGATCGGCTCTTCCACCCTCAGCAAACGCTTCGGCAGCTTCGCGGCGCTTTTTCGCTTCACGTGAAAGCACGGTGATGATCTCCGCGTCTGAAAGGATTCGCGCTTCTTTGCCAGAAACTTCTTCGTTGGTAATTGCCGTTAAAACCATACGGATCGTGCCGGATTTAATCTCATCCCGAGAACGAATTGCTTCAGTAAGGTCACTTTGTAGTGTTTCTTTAAGTCCCATAGGGGTATCTTCTCATGTCTATGGGATACCGACTACGCCAAGAAACTATCCCCGTATTGCCCCAGGGGCACCGGGCAATACGCGTGCTGCACTTTTCAGATCTGCATCTGACTCCCTCTTGCACAAAAGAGATTGCAGATATCAAGTCTTTTGCCCAGCTCTCACCTGATCTTGTGATTAGCACTGGGGATTTTCTCGCCCATCCCGATGCGGTTCCTGTTGTGTTAGATGCACTTGATTCTTTGCTGGATTTGCCTGGGTTATTCGTTTTCGGCTCTAATGATTACTACGCACCTAAATTTAAAAATCCACTCTCTTACTTGAAGAAAGATCATGGCAAGCGAGTGCTTGGCCCAGATCTACCAACGGAGGAACTTCGAGAAGGTTTAGTAAGCCGCGGTTGGTTTGATCTCAATCATAAAAAGGCAATTGCAACCATTAAAAACACCGTGATTGAAGTGCGTGGAACAGATGATGCTCACCTCAATCGTGATCAATACGCATT
>Ga0208503_1000076_pt1 | contig 21694 bp, 27 predicted proteins | sample CryBogCBE31Jul07_FD_184584 | JGI IMG/M metagenome (GOLD analysis project Ga0208503, IMG submission 184584) | Freshwater microbial communities from Crystal Bog, Wisconsin, USA - CBE31Jul07 (SPAdes) (version 2) | ecosystem: Environmental > Aquatic > Freshwater > Lake | place: Crystal Bog...
CCGTCGATCTTCGTTAAGTCGAAGAGAGATGTATCGCCTCCCCAGTGCGCGTGAGAGATAGTTCCTTCTTGCAATCCATATAGTTTGGTTGGATCGATATCGATCGAGAAGAGTCTCCCGATTGGTTCGTTTACGACAATATCTGTATCGAGATACAGAATTTTTGTATATTCGGAAAGGTCATAGTTGAATATATGAAGTTTTGCCCTACTACTCTCAAACACGCTATCTACCGTAAGCAACCTGGTTGAGACTCTTGAAATACCACTTGCTGCTCGAAGAATGTCTTCTTCGAAGTCAGGCTGAGTAATTACAATAAAATCAACATCCTCTGGAACCTCTCCATACAGAGCAATTGATTTAGCAAGATACTCGAAAAGTGTAATATATTCTTTGCTTCTAAAAACACAAGCATAGATTAGATTTCGCATTACCAAGATAGGTCCTAATAATTTTGAGTCCATAAACGTACGGACAAAATGGATCTACAGACAAGCTGAGTAGTATGATCACACAACCAGAGCAAAATGTCCGTCAACGCAATCATCAACGCTAGCAACCTCGACATCAACAAGGTCTCGTTTGGAGATATCCGTGTGAGCAAGACGAATGGGTCCAAGAGTGTCCCGATCAAGTACAATGGACAGAACTTCCAGATGCGCATTCCCAAGCTTCAGTATCCTATGGGCGTCTCAATCAAGGAGACTGAGAATGGCACCAACTACACGATGCTCGCAAGCCTCCGCGGTTGCGACTCGTATGCGAAGGAGCGCGCACCTACCGATGCTGGCGAGATCGGTCAGATGTACAACTTCCTGAAGGATCTTGAGGAGAAGGTCATCAAGACGGCGGTCGAGAAGTCGACGTCGTGGTTTGGTCGTGCTCGCAAGGAGGATGTCCTCCGTGACAGCATGAAGGCGCTCGTGTCGCCGAGCGTGGAGAAGCAGGGTTCTGAGTGGGTGCCGAATGGCAAGTACCCGCCCAGCTTCCGGATGAAGGTTCCTGTCTATGATGGGAAGGTCAATATGGACGCAGTGGATATGGCGAATCGTCCTATCCCGCTGACGACGGACAACCTGGAGACGGTCTTCCCGAAGCGCATGGAGGCTCGCTTCATCGTCAGCCCGAGCATCTATGTCTCGGGTCAGGGATTCGGTGTCACCTGGCGTATCTCGTATGCACAGGTCTCTGCACAGCAGCGTGTTACGGCTGCTCAGGTGTTTGAGGCTGAGGAGGGTGCTGATGAGGAGCCCGAGGAGAAGCCGACGGTTGCTCAGCTTCTTGCAGCGATGAATGCTCCCGAGGAGAGCCAGCCGGAGGAGTCAGCGTTTGAGGCTGAGATTCCGACTGCAGCGCCTCCAGCTCCTGCACCGACTCCCGCAAAGCAGGCTCGTCGTCGCGTGGTTGGCGCGGCAATGTAAAGCCAAGTAACTCCCAAACCTTAGAGTCAGCAGGCGGCTGACAGACGTACAAATCGTCGTCTATAAACATAATTTTTGCTTTCTCTGGGAAGTCGAGCGGGGTCTGTGTATCACAACAGTCTATCTTTTTCAGTGAACACGATCCACACTCTGAACAGCTGTGGACGATCGGTCGATTCAAGATGTGTTCGAGGCTGACAATCCGCGCATTGCCGTAGAGACACGCACTCAGAATCTCATCGGGTGTTGTGATCTCTTCGGTAATCCAACGCTCGACTGTTGTGCGCGGAAGGGTAGACCACAGACTGTCAACAGCTGTCCATTCTTCCTGGAAAAAGGTGCTAAAGGGATTATCGTGAAACCAAAGAATACGAAAGTCAGCGTTGTTCTGTAGAGAGTGCTCAACCAGTCCTACACGCTCAAGATCTTCGCTGTACAACCAATATACGTTTGCATGAGAGTAATGTCTGTCGCGGGAACCCCGGTAGACATCACGACCATCCATATTCCAAAGATCAGAGACGACATCTACATCGTGCTCTGAGATATCACGGGAGAGGTCCTTATAGAGAACGCTCGGATCAAGGATTGATTGCATTACTCAAACGACACAACAACCTTCACGTCGTGGTGACGCACAGCCTTCGTTGCAGACCGACTCAGCTCGTGACGCTTGCGACGAGTGCCGTCCTCTGTCGTCTTGGGCTGGATCGTAGTGGAACAAGCCTCCATATCTGCGTGGATTGCATCATAGTTCTCCTCGAGATACTTGAGGACATCATCCTGGATTGCCCACTCAAAGAAGTTGAGCTGTCCGACGGTCGTATCCAGTCCCATAAACTGAATGCGCTTCCAACGGCAGAACGGGTCGAACATCTTCTTGCTATACGCCTTCAGGTGAGACTTGTAGGCAAGATAGACAATGACGTGACGGGTGCCAACCAGATAGGCAACATTATGCTTCTTTGCATAGTTGGTCACAAGCCAGTCCAAAAGACGGAGACTGACTTTTGATTCTCCAGACAGGATTGTTTGGACCTTCTTGAAGTTTTCCGTGTTTGAGTAAAATCCCTCCAGACGGTGCAAGACCCAATGATCCCGATTTTGAATGACCTCCATTTGTAATACTACTGCGGTATTCTCGCTTAAAGTGGGTCCGTGAAGTAAAGACAAATGACTGAACCACTCAGTGTTCCGACGTCCGTTGGGTTTGGTATGGAGGGTAAGTTCATTCTGCCGGGAGAGACACAAGAGTTCAAGGAATATGCAACTGCACAGGAGATGATTCAGGATCAGCCTCCCAAGCCAGATGTACCTCGGTATGTCGCTAATGAGGAGGAGTTTGAGAAACTCAAGGAGAAGGTGAAGGGCGTGGATATTCACGCTAAGATTGGTCGTGTTCAAGAACTGGAGGCAGAGGGAAAGACCTTTGATGAGGCATTTAAGATTTATTGCTATGAGTCGTCTGCAGCTGAGGTTGCGAATCCGATCGATTTGATGTCGATGGCTGTGAGTGAGGACGCTGGGTTTCCTCTTGATCAGATGGATGCATATGATGAAGATTTTAAGAAGATGTATGAGGATATGTTCTCTCGGTCTTCGGAGATGGGCGTGATGGGTGCGGGTGACTTTGAGGCTCGTCTCGCTGCCCTGCAAAATGAACTTTCGAACACCAAGGTAGAGAACCCCAATGGAGGAAGCATTGTCTTCGTATCTTCTGGAGGATCGTCCGTACACGCACCTCAACGCCCGTCTACGCCATTTTGTGCTTCTGTGCCAGTCCTTAGCACCGGAGATTTCGTATCGATTCCTGAAGCGGGAAGTTATGAGGGTGGCGCAAAAGTTGATGACGAGCGAAGTGGGACGCCTGTGGATGCGTGATCGAGCGTTTGAGCGGACGGTGCGCCTGTATGGAAAGCAGGACCAGCGCACCAATGCCTGGCACGCCCAGCGAGGCACAATGATTACTGCATCCGAGGTCTCCAAGGTCTGGCAGACGCCCGCATCTCGACTTGAGCTTCTACTGAAGAAGCTTGAACCGGTTGCCAAGGTTGATACAAACTCCTTCAATGCAATTCCAGCTCTGATCTGGGGCACTCGCTTCGAGCCTGTTGCAAAGAAGATCTACGAGGACACGACGGGATGTGACATCATCGACGTAGGTTGTTGCCAGCACCCCGTTCACAAGTTCCTTGGTGCATCACCTGACGGTCTGATCATCCCGCGATATGCAGATGCCGACCCTAGGCGCTATGGTCGTCTGGTGGAGTTCAAGTGTCCGATGAGTCGCGTGCGCAAGGATGAGATCCCGAGTTACTACGTGCACCAGATGCAGATGCAAATGGAGTGCACGGGTATTGATGAGTGTGAGTATGTGGAGTTTCGATTTAAGCAACTAAACTTTACAGAGTGGGATGAAAGCACAGCTACAAAGGGAGTCTTTGCAGTAGCCCCAGATGGAAAGGTCAACTACAAGCCAGATACAATTGAACTCCACCACTGGCAGAGCACTCTGACCGAAGACGATCAGTATGTCTATTGGATCTTGACCGACATCAAGAAGGACTTTGTGCCGAAGGACCCGAACTGGCTTTCAGATCACCTTTCAGAATTGCGCGCATTTTGGGATGAGGTCGAGCAGCATCGCGCGGCTGGGACGAAACCGGACTTACCACCACCGAAGATCCCGACTCTTGACCTCTAAACCAACTACAGAATCTTGCATACCAAGACCGGTGTCTGGATGCGAATTTTTTGTTCCACTCGTCAATCGTGAACTGACTCCCCATACTAAGATTACAGCGAGAACAAATGGGAACCAGGTTGTTCACATCTGTTGCACCGCCCCTGGACTCTGGGATATTGTGTCCACACTGAAAATCAAACACGTTCATAGTATTCGTACACCACGAGACTTTGCACTTGTTTTGGAACTTGGGTCCAACGTGAACTAACCAAACTTGTTCACGAACAGCTTTTGGTATTTTTGCTTTTGATGTCATTAGTTCTTCTTACATACGGCTCTTAAACTGGTTGACTTGCCACGGCGTATCTCTTCCAATGGCTTCACCCACGCTATTGTTCTGCTTGAAATGGTTGGTCTGCTGAGCATACGATGAGTCTTCCAGAGCCATCGCGCGCTTCTGCTGACTGGTATCAATCAGCTTAGACTCCGGAGGACCACCATAGAACTTCTCCATTCCAGGAAGAATATTTGTGACAAAGGCAACAGCTACAAGAGCAAGTACGAACCAGACCCACTGCTTCATTGTTCAAAGCTCCCGAAAAAAACGGATGCCTGTCTTAGTAAGAAGGAAGACATCACAATGGAGGATAAGGCACTCGATACTCTTCGCATTATGCTTGGGCGCCGTGAGCTCGATACGACTACCGAACGTGTTACAACTGACAACAAGAAGATGGAGAAGGTGACGCTCTACACAATCGGTACGGTGCTGGTTTGCTTTAGCCAGAAGGATAAGGTGCTTGCAGGTGACATCACAAATATCCTGGCGTTCGCAGAGGAGAATGGGCACACGACAGGGATTGTGATTATTGCAATGAGCCCTCCGTCTGAGAATGTTCTGCGTGTTGCAAAGTCGCACGCAAAGAAGCGCGTTGCCTTCTTCCATATCTGGCAGCTACAGTTTGATATCACGACTCACCGGATGGCGATGCCTCATCGCATTCTCAATGAAGATGAGCGAACGGCGGTCTTCAACAAGTTCAAGATTTCGGACCCAGAGAACCAGTTGCCGTGGCTGGATTCTCAGGACACGATGGTCAAGTGGGCAGGTGCAATCCCAGGCGATGTCATCGAGGTAATGCGCCACTCAGATACCGCGGGTCGTAGTGCGTATTATCGCTATGTGGTCGAAGATGTAAATGTCGCTCAGTAATAATGGATACGTTGAAAAGCACGTACGACACAAAGAAGCAACAGTACGACGCCCTTCTTGCTGCGAATGATCCTGCAAACACTGATAGGATTGTAACGCTTAATACTGAGCTTTCCGCCCTGTTACAGGATATGCTCACGCAGGTAGCAACAATGAAGGGAAACGCCGATAAGCTGGAGTCGTACCGTGATCAGCTTATCAAGAAACTTGTAAATGTTCAGAATGAGCACACAATGATGCAAATGAAAAAAGATGAATACATTGCGATGCAGAAGTTACAGTCTCACGAGCAGACTGCTTTCAACTCGACCTTCTTTTGGTATGCGATTGTACTGGCGATTGTATTTGTAGTGTTCTTTTTCATCTTAGTATCGAAAGGTCATAGTGCTCCCACAATCCCCACAATGACAACCAGTGCAACCACAATGCCAGCCTTTATGTAGAGACCCGTATCATTGACTGTGGCGATCTGATGCTGGTGGAGTTGCTTTGACTGTGCAAGCTTATCTTGGAGCGCTGGTCCTGCCTTTTGAATTTCCTTGGACTTCCGGTGGAGATCAACAATATCGTGATGTGCAGTTTCATACGAACCGACAAACCCCTGTAAGTATTTATCATTCTTGTCCGCTGCTGCAGCCGCTTCACCGATGATACTCGTAATAATCTTCTGTGCGGCATCTGCTGCGGTCTTGTAGGCAGTATTCCCAGTGACCTTGTAGGCAGCGTAGTTTGTCTTATATGTGTTCAGGGCAGTTTGAAGATCGCTGGGAAGTGTACTCATTATATTCCTGTTCCTAAAACAAAATGCCCACATCTCCCTACGGACAAGTCAATCCTCCCGTTCGCCGTGCAATGGTCGGTGATGCATCTGAGCACACGCGGTTTATCCGGATGTCCTCTACAATTCTCCCTTATGCGGCGCAGAACCAGGCTGCAAAGCCGAGCCTTCTCGGGTGGCGCGATATGGGTGCTAATCGCGATGTCCGCACGATTATGCCCATCCTCGGCGCGTTCAAGAGTTTTGTTCCTAACCGTTAAACAATGGGAGACGCTCCTGGCTATGAAACAATCAAAGGTCAGTACGCTGGCTACGCGGCAGAGTCAGATGCTGGTGATCGAATCAAAGCAGTTACGGATAGTATTAAGAACCCGCGTCCACCCGTTCAACCCGATCCGATCAATGAAGTAAAGCGCAAGATCTTGAAGCCCCTTGATATGTCGGTGATCCAGACAATCCTGTTTACAATCCTACTTGCGCTCATCGAGTACTTGATGGTTCCCCAGGGATATGCTCAGTATCTTGTTTTCTTAACACTTTGCGTGGGTGCCTCAGCTGGAATCTATCTAAGCACTAGATAATGGGTGGTCAGTTGTCGTGTCCAGCTGAATTTGTACTGTCTCCAAATGGACAGTCGTGCGTAGTCCCGTGTCCTACTGCAAAGAACTACTATATGACATCGAACGGTACAGCCGTGGCGTGTACATACAGCGGTGATAAAACGATCAACATACCTTTGACTGCAACACCGACGTATATGGCGGGTGTAAGTCTTGATCCAAAGGTACAGCCCATCCCAGCGAATGCCAGCTATACTGCTCTCCCGAACAATCAAGTCTACAAGGCAGAACTCGATCGGTTTGCACAGGCGATTGCAGTCGCGGATGCAAATGTCGATAAGCAGGTTAAGATCACAACTGCATTCAACGCTCTTCAGCAAGCAGAGAATGCACGCGATGTAGCGCCGGGTGCATATGAAACTGCCCGCATTGCATATTACACTCTGGTCAAGGGCGATTCGTGGTTACATGATGAGCAAGCACGTATTGCAAATGTTGAAGCTCAGCCGATTGTGGACAACTATGTTGCCCAGTACAACGGACTCAAAGCGAAGAAGGATCAACAACAGTCTACGATTGATGTCGTGAATGGTGTGCGTGACAAAATCCTGACAGTCAAGGACGATCTTAAATATTCTGTTTCAACATTCCAGAAGCAAATCGGCGACATCAAGAATCAGATCAACAAGGATAAGATTGAACAATCACAATCCATCGCCGCTGCCTCTTCGTGGGTGGATACGTTTTTGAATTGGGTCATTGCTCTTGTAACAATCGTTGCTATCGTGCTCTTGAGTCGTCGGTTCTTCAAGGGTGTAGCTCCGCCCACGATTGGGGAAATAGAGGCACAGGCGAGACTGTTGCGGGCTCAGGCGATGATTAAGAATGCAAATACAAGGGCACCAAATAGTTGGTGGTAATGCGTTCACACTCCTCATATCGACTACACGAACAACATAATGGAGGTATCTGATCCTCGCACAGTTGCTGATTTTCAAAAGACTACATTCTGCGGACATCCACGCTCACACGTCGTGAAGGTTCTCCTTCAAAACGTGCAACTCGGTCACGCAGATTACGCTTGTTACTGGGCTCTTGAACTGTTGTGTTCAGGACTCGTTCATAGTTTGTGGGCAACTCTGTTTGATGCCGCAGCTCTCCACATCAACCGAGCAAACCCAAATGTGTTTATGTACTTAGCATCGGCATATGAACGGTATGCTCCGATCGAGCAGGTCTTCACGGTTCACACAATGACATCGATTCGTAACAACCCGGATGTTCGGTCGATTGTCTGTGAAGTCGCAGCTACCCTGGCTACGTGTCGCAAAAATAAATTGCCATCACTTCCAACAATCAAGCCTTTGCATGATTTTGACCCTCAAACCATTCAAGAACACCTCAAGGCTCCCTCGCAGTTGTTTGGGCGGATCGCTCTTCGCCCCGCGGACCCTCTTCCAGTCGCAGTTCCGCTCAATGAGTTTGTATACAGTCTACGATCCGATGTTCGTGATGCGACGCGGGCGCTGTATTGGATGGCCTGGGTGTTTGCCTATTGCCGAGAGCATAAGAAGCAAAACAAGCAACCCCTCGTCTTTGCCAATCGATTTGATGAGTTTGTTTCCGAAGCCCACGGAATTCACCCCGTCTGGATCTTCTGGGATGCTATTCGCAAGCAGACCCAAGCACAGGCACGACCTGTCATCGATGTCATTTATAAGATGTACTGTCTGCGCTGGAGCCCTTCGGACGCTAAGTCAAAGCAACATCTCCTCCTTGCCGCCCTTGTGATTGTCTGTGAGGGAACGACATTTGATGCAACGGTGGTCTCTGGAAATACGATCGCAGTGTCTACGGTCTTGCAAGGGATGCCTGGATGGATTGATGCAATCGTCCGTATGAAGCAGAGCTTCGCTTAAAATGGATATGATTTGACGGAAACAAACAACCCCACGCTAAAATGACTACCTTTATTCCCGAGATCTCTGCTTCCAAGGTTGCCGGCCTGATCGGTCTGCACGCCTACCAGATGCCCCACGAGACGATGTATGAGCTGCTGTGTCGGCATATTCCCACCAAGAACCGTATCGCAGACCTTGAGGTTCGCGAGCGACGTATTGCTGTTTCCAAGCTTAAGGATGCGGTTCTTCGCAGTTCGCCTATTCGTGATGTTGTTAACGCCGGTATTCGCGCCTGTGATGGTCGGACTGATATTACCGATACTCTTGCGGATGTGGAGACACAGGCTGGATTGGTTCTGAGTCTTCGCCACTCGGAGCTGCCGACGGAGGTTCGCCAGATGCTGGCACATGAGGTGCGCGGTGCTGTGCAGAAGCAGCGCGGTCTCAACAAGGAGAATAAGATCCTTGATACCTACGAGGTGGATAACAAGGTTACCGTGTCCGAGCGGAACACGACAACCTTCAAGAAGACCTTCGGGACCTTCAAGCTGATTGGTCGCACGGATGGGTATGTGGAGGAGCACAACCGCATCGTGGACTCCAAGGCTCGCACACGCTGGTGGAAGGAGGTTCCGATGTATGATGAGATTCAGCTCCGAGTGTATATGGCACTGTCTGGTGCAACGGAGTCTGAGCTGATCGAGTCCTTTCCAGATGGTCGGGTGCGTACGACGCGGTATACAAATGACATTGAGAAGTGGGAGACGATCCACGGTGGCATCAGCGATGCCGTGAAGAAGATGACGGAGGCTACCGTCAATGAGGATGTCCTGCGCGATATCGTTTTCGCAAACACCGTGTCTGTCTAATAATGAAGATTGCCGTCATCGAAGGTGTCCCTGCAAAATATGCGCAGATGAAAGGCACGACATACGAAACCAAGTATTTTTACACTGGGTTTGGTAGGTATAATGAATACGAAAAAACACTTGAGGTCATCCAGTTTGAAACAGATGGCTCTTGTTCTTTTTTCAGTCGTCCTCACGTAGCGGAGGTCTTTTCACGAGTCTATCATACAGAAGCGGTCACACTTACCTTGTACTCTGCTTCCCCACGTATATGGAAGGAAGAGGTTGGAACATATGCGTGGTTCTTTCAGGAGATCGTGCAGGACGGACCACAGCCCAGCTTCTGAACCTTCTCAAGCTCAACCTTGACATCTGCAACCACTGCAGTGACAGGCTTGGCGGCTTCTGCCTTGAGCTCAGAAACGACCGACTCAACTGCCTTCTTAATGGCATCCTTCACAAGAGCCTCAACCTCAGCCTTAAGAGAGTCCGGAACAGCGGATGCAACGGCGGTGGCGATCGCAGTCTCTGCTGCGACAACAGGCTTGACTTCATCCACAGTAACTGTTTGTGTAGTCTCGGACATTGCGGTTTGTTCTATACTTAGAAAAGGTCTTGAATATGTAAATGGACGTCTGGAACATCCTCTCCGTTGGAGCATCTTCACTCGTGATGCTCGCTCTCATTCACATTGCCGTTTTCTATGTTGTCCGTCAGATGTACCCTCCTCAGCCGAAGCAACAGCCCCAGCCTGCGCCAGTTGTTCGGTTTGTTGAGCCTGTGATGGAATCAGCACCTGCACCGCCAGTTGCTCCGGAGATTCCTCTGGTGACGACCAAGTTGCCTCCTCCGATTGATACGCGTGATCCCGGTCCGGCTCGTCCCTCGGCGCCCACTTTCAGTGAGGCTGCGAAGGAGAAGGAAGTGGTTCCTCCGGCAAATGTACCAACGTATGAAAGTCTCCTATCGGCTGTCTCCTCTGGTAAGGAAGGGATCCCCAATCTCGGACCCATGTCAGGTCCCTCAGCATAGTGGGACACCTGGATGGATTTACTTGACACATACGCAAGAAGGTAATGCCTACGCATACTTTACAGATTCAAAGGGAGAACGCCCGGAGAAGCTCACCTTGGTCGTGGATGAGAGACTCTGTTGTGATACCATTTTTCGAGTGGTTCGATTGGCGCCCAAGAGCTATATCGTATATGATGTCCTGGTCTTGAATGGGACTCGGATCCACGAGAAGCTGACATTTTCTCAGCGTCAAGCCAAGATCGCCGAGCTCTTGGAGTTATTTCACTTTCCTGACTTTGTTGCATTAACAACCATTGCCGACACACCTGTTGGCACCCACATTCGTGGATATGAACAGTATGATGAAGTTCCTGGGTCAATCGGCGTTTATCTTCCCAGCGTAGAGTAAATGAGTTGCCAAAATTTAGGCGGTCGTCGCCGTTCCCGTAAAATGCGCGGTGGTAATGGATACGGAGTTGGGCAGCCGATCGCGGTCGGTGCTCTTGAGTACGTTCCGAATATGACATCGGTCCCGGATGGCGCCGCATACAAGCCGATGGGTGGACGTCGTCGCAAGTCCCGTAAGGGCAAGAAGAGTCGCCGCAGCCGTCGCCGCACGATGCGCGGTGGTGGTTCCGTGGCGGGTGTTGGGTATGGATTCGGTGGCGATGGATCCCGTGGTCTTGCAAATGCAACGCCCTATCCGTCTAACCTGCCTCCGAGTGGTGCCTTTGCCATTCCCGGAGGGACTCGGTAGGTAGCATCAGCAAACACATAAGGCATATACGTCGGATCATTCGTTACGATAAAGGGTCCTCCAACTGTCTGACAATACAAAAACATATTCTGCACCTCAAACTTCAGACTGACAAACTCTGTATACTCTTTCCAGGTCTGATATGCCTTCAGAGCTGTCATTGCCACGGTCATCGGATCAGCCTGATACAAAAAGACGAAAAAGATTGTTATGATTGGCATGAGAATCATGTCACTTATAAGACTCAGCGTCGCATACCAGGAACTCGGTGCACACTTCTTTTTAAGTTGGATATAGCGCTCTGCTGTTTGAAACGGCTTAGCTGGAAGGGGTATCATCGTTGACATTCCGCTGACGGATGCTTACTCCCTTGTTCGGAAACTTTACCTCCTCAAGCGTGCGCGCATCGATGTAGACAATCTGAGTATCGTGATGAACCTGGATCATATGGAGGATCAGGTCGAGACCGATGACATTTCCGACCACCATATACTTGTCCATTGCCGCGGTGAGATCAACCTCGGTCTTCTTATCGCCGATCCAGAGCCAAGGAACATATGGCTCCTTCTCGAACGGATCACGCACCCGGCGAGTGATCAGCTCTGCCTCGTAGAAGAGATTGCACCGCTTCTCTCCCTCATACTCCCACTCCTCGATCACAATCGAGTCCTCGGGAACACGCTCCATATCCTCAATATCATTTTCATCATAGTCATCTGCGAGGATGTAGTAGGAGATCTTGTTCTTCTTGGGATCCGGACCAAAGACCCAGTTGATAAACTTGCACACGCTGTTGTAGACTCGGAGCATACAAAGGATTGACATTCTTACTTAACCTCGTTCGATGCTGCCGGAACAAGTTCCATTTTGTCCTTGCCGACAAGGAATGTCTCCTTCGGAAACTGACCAATCACAATCGCATCAAAATCAGTGCCCATTGCAATTGCTGTTGCAAGAGCCGTGATGATAAACGGAGATGCGACGACGAACCACGACACGACTCCGAGTCCAATGCCGCAGAACATATCCAGGACAACGACAACTGCAATACCCAGAATCAGCTTGATCGCAAACGTAACCCACAGTCCAAGTGCGGCATCAAATCCGAGGTTGACGGCAAGAAAAATCGCATAGAGCAGTGCAGGCGGACAGAGATCTTCGATGAAACGCATCTTCAGGTATTACAACTAAACAAGAAAAAGATGGATGACACAAGTATGGTTCAGCAGATGGCGGGTTGTACGCGTGAGGAAGCCGAGAAGGCGCTGTTGCATCACGAGACCGTGCTTGATGCTATTGAGTCGCTAATCCCCGCAAATCCGATTGTCAAGGGTGCAAAGTATATTCCTGCAAAGCCTGTCATTGATAATGGTCTTGATCCCGAGCAAGCTGAGCGGTGCGAGCGGGGTCGTTGGCTGCAGGATAAGGTTAACGTTGTATTCTCAGTCGCCCATTCGAAAATCCTACCCGACCTACAGGCTGAACAATCTTCGTCGCTACCTGCTGCGGGCTCGGTTGTTGCGCTTCCAATTGCTGCTGAGGAGTCTGGATCTTCACCGGATAATCTCGAACAAACTGCTCAACCAGTCCAGCAATCCGAGACCCCTCAGTAAACAAATTCATTCCCTGGATGTGAGCTCTGACTTCTTCGGACTTTGCAACATAGGTCGCTTCATCATCAAGAGAAATCACAGCTTGAGCCCACTCTTCAATATTTTCACGCTCACAAGGAATTCCAGCGGGCTTGATCCATTCCTCCATCCCCTCTGTGCTTCCACCCGGATACTTGGACTTGGACGTGGGCTTCGAGTATAAGACCGGGATGCCGTTGTACATCGCCTCTACCGCAATTCGCCCAAAACTCTCATAGTAACTCGGCATCACAAGAACCCGAGTTCGTTTGAGAATGTTGCGAATGTCATCATCAAAAGGAATCCACTCAATGTTGTTCGGTGCAGGAGGAAGACGCAGTTCACCGTAATATGGAATCACACCCAGAAACTGACGGTCAGGCATACGCTTTGCCAAGTCGATAAACTGTGTAACACCCTTATTCTGATTTGCATTCACAAGTGTGATACAGTCGCCACGGAACGGTTCGTCAATCCGGATCTTGTTCTCGTGCATCAGAGGACGAACGATTGCCGTCCGCATCACATTCGGAGGCCAGGGATCGACATTCTTCTTGTAGTTGGGTTCCATAGTGGCATTGATGAACATAAACATCTCCACCCACTGAATCTTGCGTCCAGGGTTGTTTGTGACCACTGCCAGATAGTTGCCATCGTAGTGACAGGTTGCCAGGATCGGACGGTTGTATCCACGGGCATTCAACTTACGAACAAGAGGCAGAGCAGGTGCGTGCGGGCAGATCCATCCTTCGCTTACATCCAAATACTTGCTTCCGGCTGAGAAGTGCATGTATTTGAAGCCACGGTACTCGCCACCATTCACGCCTACCTTTGGTACTTCAAGGGCCATAAAGCAGACTTCATGTCCCCTCTTTTCAAGTTCAATTGCGAGGTCAATATCGTGAAGAAATGCACCGCACAAATCGGGCATCCTCCCTGCGAAGAAGATAAGTCTCATTATTAGGACACATCAACACGTTTTGTCTGAACCAGGCGCGTTGCATCACCGCCACGCGTCCAATCGTAGATCCAGTTATTCGGATTCGAGTATTCAGACTGCTTGATGTCGATCAGGGGCTGGTAGAAGTTCGGGATCGTCGAATCCATAATCGTCTTCTGCTCCTTGCGATTGCGGATCATTGCAGAGTGGATCAGGCTCGACTCATCATTCACTGCCGAGGGATCCCCGCCATGAAGCTTAGGTGTGGTGGCAAACGGGCGCGCCCAGAGCTCGTGCTTGCCCTTCTGGCGCCAGGCTCCAGGAATGCCCCATCGAAGATCAGTGTTGGCATCCACCGCACAACCGCCTCCAGGCTGACCAAATCCACCGCGGGCAATCATACCGGGTTGATCAGCCATCGCCGAAGCCGGATTCAGTGTATCAGAGCACGCAGATCCCATTCCAGTCGTCTGGCGCGTAAGGGTACTCGTGTTGCCGACCGACTTTGCCGCTTGATCGTATTCATCAGAACGGATACGCGTAGGTGCGTTGAACCAATCAACAGAGTTTGTGGAAAACATCTCTTACCTTGACGTACAGAAAAAACGGATACAGTTTCGTCAAGAGTAAGGATAACAGCCTGACAAAATGATCCTTCAACCGATTGACTGGTACGAGCACGACGTGAAGGGAATGTACGTGATTGATGTGTTTGGACGTATGGAGAACAAGAAGGTGGCGTGCGTGCGCCTGACGGGTTTCCACCCGTATTTCTTCACGAGCGTAAAGCCCGATGTGGGCAAGGTGTACGAGGCATCCAACAAGAAGTGGGTGCAGAAGTTTGGACCGAAGAAGGGACAGGAGGAGTATGCCTTCAAGCTGAGCAAGAACTTCACCGAGAATCCGATGCCGACGATCTCGCAGGTGAAGAAGTATGATACGATGGCAGGCTTTGCGGATATGAAGCACGCCAATGTGTGGAAGATCGATTGCGAGACCATCGCGTCGTTCAAGGCTGCCAAGTCAGTCTGCGAGGGAATCCAGTACGAGAGCAATCTGCCTCCGTTCCTCCGCTTCTTCCACGAGAAGCATCTGGGTCCCGCGTCGCCGATGAAGTTTACGGGCGCGAAGGAGATCGACATTCCGGTCGATGATGAGGGCGAGCCGACGTACTATGTCGATGAGTTCTATACGTGCAAGTACACCGACGTGGAGGCGTGCGATGCAACCATCCCACTCCTCGTGGCATCGTATGATTTGGAGATGTGCCCGGCTGGAGACTCGAATCAGTTTCCAGTCTCCTCCAAGGATCCGATCATCCAGATCGGCGTCTCGTATCGGCGCTCCACAGATATGATGACATCGACCGCCCGAACGGTCTTTGTGCTTGGCGAGGTTGCGGACTCGGGAGATCCGACGGTGGAATTTGTCTCGTGCGCCAACGAGACAGATATGCTTCTGCAGTTTGCAGAGGAGATTCGGACGCGCAATCCGGACATTATGTGTGGCTACAACATCTTTGGTTTTGACGATGCCTACATCGAGGGGCGAGTGATCAAGCTGGGTATCTTGGACGAGTTTGAGCTGGCTCGCAAGAAGACGGACCAGTGGGGTGACAAGAAGTTTGAGACAAAGAAGACCGAGCTGGCAGCTGGCAAGTTCGATCTGCGCTTTATGACGCTGCGTGGGCGCCTGGGCATTGATCTCCTGCTGAATATGCGCCGCGAGCACAGCCTGGACAACTTCAAGCTGGACAATGTTGCCTTTACGTTCCTGCGGGACAAGGTCGTCAAGTATGCCGACAGTTATGTCACGACCAAGAGCACTCGCGGTGTGCACGTTGGAAACTACGTTCGATTTGAGCTGGTTGGCAATACGAGCGATCCGGTCTACGATGGCGAGAAGTTTGAGGTGACAGATGTCAGCTCAAATGGCTTCCGGATCAAGTGTGATCGCGAGCTCTTTACCGAGTTCGACGCCTCGCAGATGAAGCATCTGGAGTGGACGCTGTCGAAGGATGATGTGTCTCCACAGGAGATGTTCGAGCTTCATCGGCACGGTGGTCCTGAGGGTCGTGCGCGGGTGGCGCACTACTGTATTCAGGATTGCGATCTGGTGGCTACGCTGATGGGAAAGCTGGATACGATCGTCAATGCTCGCGGAATGGCCGATGTCTGCAAGGTGCCGATGCAGTATGTGCTGACGCGTGGTCAGGGCATCAAGATCTTCTCGGCGGTCGTGTATTACGCCTCTCAGCGTGATCAGATCATCCGGACACAAGAGGCAATGGGCGGTGATGGGATTGCCTACGAGGGTGCAATCGTCCTTCCGCCGAAGATCGGTATGTATCTTGACCAGCCCGTGTCTGTTCTTGATTTCAACTCGCTCTATCCGACGAATATGATTGCCTACAATCTCTCGCCGGACACACTGGTCTATGTCAAGACCTACAACGACGAGGGCTTCTTGCTGAGCCACAACAAGGATGAGATCGCAAAGATCAAGGATTGGATCGCCGAGCTGGAGGGCAAGGGCTACGTCTTTGAGGAGATTGAGTATGACAACAAGGAGACGGGTGGCAAGACAGTCTGTACGTATATGCAGCCGAATGAGAATCCGATGACGGTGGGTATTCTGCCGAAGACGCTGGAGATCATGTTGAAGAAGCGAAAGGAGTTCAAACAGAAGATGGAGGATCTACAGTATGATGAGGCTCAGCGATCTGTGTTTAACGGCGCTCAGCTTGCTTACAAGGTTGTTGCAAACTCCATTTATGGACAGGCAGGGGCAAGGACCTCTCCCATCCGCAACATGTACGTTGCCGCCTGTACGACCGCCGCTGGGCGCCGAGCTCTCCAGTTCGCCCGAAGCGTCGCCGAAAGCGAGTTCGGAGGCGATGTTGTATATGGCGACACAGATTCCATCTTTGTCAAGTTCCCCACGAAGGACGTCGCCGAGTCAATTCGAATGGGTATCAACTGCGGTGTCTCCATCAGCAAGCAAATGCGAAAGCCCTACAAGATCGCCTATGAGAAGACATTCTATCCATTCATCCTCTTCTGTCGCAAGCGATACGTTGGAATGAAGTATGAGGAGGATCCGAATCCGGCAAAGGCAAAGCGGATGTCGATGGGTATTGTGCTCAAGCGTCGAGACAATGCTCCGATCGTGAAGGACATCTTCGGCGGTGCACTGGATGTTCTGCTGCAAGAGCGTGACATCCACAAGGCTCAGCAGTTCGTGGAGGATCAGCTGGTCAACGTGCTGGAGAATAAGGTTCCGCTGGAAAAGTTCATTGTGAGCAAGTCTCTGCGTGATGACTATGCAGCGATGGCAGAGGATTACGACGGTAAGGCAACACTGCCCGCTCACCGTGTCCTGGCGAATCGGATGGAGGCTCGTGACCCGGGTACAGCTCCGAAGGTCGGTGATCGCCTCCAGTACATCTACGCCGCCGAGTACAAGGCAAAGGCGAAGCAGGGCGATCGGATTGAGCACATCGACTTTGTGCGAGCCAACAAGATGAAGCCTGATGTGAACTTCTATATCACAAATCAGATCCAGAACCCGGTGGCTCAGCTGTTCGCGCTGTGCATCGAGAAGCTGCACGGCTACCGTCCGCCGACGAAGGAGCCATATGATCAGATGTATAACCGCTTTATGGAGAAACTGAAGGACGAAGAGGATGCGACCATCGCCGTCCTGAAGAAGAAGGAGGACCAGTTGGATGGAATGATGTTCCTCGGGTCGCCGCTGCTGAACAAGATGGTCAAGGCGGCAGTTAGGGGTCCAATGGATGCCTTTGTGAAGAAGTAAAAGGCTTTCGTATTCTTATCGTAAACTAGATCAATGGATACCGAGATTAGCCTTCTTGATGTAGTGCATTCGATGCTTGAGACAGATCGCGCATTTTACCAGACACTTCGTTTTTTAGGTACAACCCGTGAGCAGTTGCTGGCGATTCACCAGAGGAATAATGCAACGATGATGAGTCTTCTGAGGATGCAGCTTGCAATCCAGGCTTCTCCAAATATTACGTATACCGCTACCATCCCAATCGATCTGCCGGCTGGATGGAATGAGCCTGTTGTGGTGCGCCCGACTGCCGCACAGATCACATCTGCAACTGAGGAGGTGACAGATGAGGCCGTGACGTCTACGAACTGTGCAATCTGCCAGGATTCTCTAAGCCCTGTGCATATCCGTCTGACTCATTGTGGACACACATTCCACAACCAGTGTATTGCAGAGTGGTTCACGAGGAGTGTGCACTGCCCGAACTGCCGTCACGACGTGCGAGAAGTGGATCATCCTGCACCCACATCCGCTGACCAAGTACATACGCCACCTCGGGTCCGCAATCGGTTGGCCGCGTGGCTTGTGGGAGCGAATCCGATGAACCATACTGAAGATACTGAAGAATCCGACGAACATCATGCTTGAATCGTCTGGCAAGTTCTGCAACGTCTTCTGCCGGAAATAGCTCTTGAAGATCTGCTGGCTTGGGTGGAAAGCATCGAACAAGATGAATCCGCGTATTCGTCTTCATAATTCGGGGTATTTCATTGCAAGTCAGGATCACAGGCACACGACGTTCATCGCTTGCCATCCATTCAGTCAACTTTTTCTGTGCGTGGGGATCTGATCCATCCACTTCATCCAGAATCAAACACATAGCTTTATCATCACCTCTTATGAGGGATGTTAATGTCCGTGTATGACGACACGAGTTAATCAACTGTGCTACATCCTCGTGAGAGCGCATCGACTGGCTTGCGTTAATTTCAAGGGGCTCCATTCCAGCAGAACGAGCTGCTGCCAGAGCCATTGTGGTCTTACCGATTCCAGGTGGACCGTGAAGAAGGAGAACGTCGCGAAACGGCTTGTTTTTCAAGTAGTCGGAGAGCCGTGATTTTACTTCGGAATGTCCAACGACTTGTGAGAGAAGCTCAGGACGCCGAGTTTCGCTCCACATATTCCTTCTTCGTCTTTCCAGAGAAAATGCTTACTGTCCTCAAACACAATGGAAGGACCTAAGCACGTGCTTCAGGCATTGTTCCGAGATACGAGTTTTCCATTGGTCGATCACCACATTGTGTCTTTCAATGCAATGTTGGAGTCAATGATTCCTACCTATATCAAGGTTTCAAATCCCTTCCAGCTTGAGCTTGCAGATAAGCGATATATCCGTGTGTGGATTGGTGGAAAGGAAGGAACTAAGTTTTCCTTTGAGGCACCGACAGATGAGCACGGCTCTCCCATCATTCCTCACGCGTGTCGTCTTGACAATAAGAGCTATACGCTGACATTTCGTGGAGACATCACGTTCGAGTATGTCTTCCCGGAAGGTGCACCCGTGATCAACAACTTCGAGAACATTGTGATCGGCGAGATCCCGCTGATGTTGCGGAGTCGTAACTGCTATCTGACGGCGATGGATGGATATCCGCTGGGTGAGTGCAAGTATGAGCTTGGCGGATACTTCATCATTGATGGCAAGGAGCGCGTGCTTCTGACCCAGGAGCTATTGGGCAACAATATGATGTACTCGGGTATGAGGAAGCGCAAGGCTGCAGATACCTCGGAGGATGATGCTCAAGAGACGGCAGATATGAAGCGTGTGGAAAAGGCAGCCTATGAAGGAGAGAAGGAGTACTATGTTGGTATCAAGTCTGTTGCAGAGGATGCATCTAAGGGTCCGTATTCTCACTACCTTGTGCTGGGTCCGGCATCGGCGTGGAATGCAGAGGACATTGAGAAGAGTCGCACCAGGCGCAGTCTTGTTGTGACGCTGCCTGGGTTTACGGAGCCTGTTCCTGTACTCAGTGTCTTTGCGGCTCTGGGTGTGACGACGGATCGCGATCTCTACGATCTGATTCTGAGTGGTGTTCCGGATCGTGACCGTCTTGCCTACGATGACACGATCCAACAGCTGATCCTCAGTCACGAGCGGATGCACGAGAAGGCGGGATCTGATCTTGACATTCTTGAGCGACTGACCAAGCGCAAGTACCGGTCCGAGGTGATCCAGAACATATATGAACTGATGTTTCCTCATATCGAGAAGTCTGAGAATCCAGGCACTCTTCTGCGTCGCAAGGCATACCTTCTTGCACAGATGGTGCGGATGGCGATCGACGTCTCACTGGAACGCCGTCCTCCATCAGATCGTGACAATATCGAGTACAAGCGCTTCAATACATCGGGTGATCTGATGTTCCAGGAGTTCCGTCGCATCTACAAGGAGGTGTCGAAGGATATGCTTCTGAAGCTTGATTCTCGGATTCAGTATGAGCGCAAGACCTACGAGGGTCGCGGACTGACTGCCCTGGTTGAGCGTGAGACGGTCGGAACCTACTGGCGCAAGTATCGGATGATGAATGAGTTTACCAAGTCCTTCAAGGGACAGTGGGGAGGACGCAACGGTATTGCTCAGGAACTGTCTCGTCTGTCATATGTCAGCTACTTGTCTCAACTGCGTCGTACTTCCCTGCAGATTGACCCGTCGATGAACACAGCACCGCCTCGACGTCTGTATGCGTCGCAGTTTGGTCTGCTGTGCCCGACAGATTCCCCTGACGGATCTGGAGTGGGACATCTGAAGTCACTGGCGATTCTTGCAAAGGTATCGACTCCTTTTCCATCGCCTGTGATTCGTGAGGCTCTGTTCAAGATTGCGACGATGCGTCGGATTGAAGATGTGCACCCGTCAACGTGGATCCCAACCTGGACTCGGGTGTATGTGAACTCGGACTTGGTCGGTCTTTGCATTGGCGACACCGAGGACCTGCACAAGAAGCTAGTGGCTCTTCGTCGTGGAGGCACGTTCCGCTATGATGTGTCTCTTGCCTGGAACCGTCTGGAAAATGTGTACACGATCACGTGCGATTCGGGTCGTCCGGTTCGCCCGGTGTGGCGCGAAGGCGTGACCGAGAAGGCAGTGCTTGCAGCCAAGACCTGGGATGCTCTGACAAAGCTGATGGACTATGTGGATGCGACCGAGTCGGGTGTGTCTCGATTCTCTCTGACGCCCTTCCATCCCACTCTGCAGTCGGAGATCCATATGTCATTCTGTATGTCACCGCTTGCAAGTCTGACGCCGTTCTCTGACCACAATCCTGGCACTCGTAACAACTTTGCGATTGCCCAGCAGAAGCAGGCGTGCTCGTGGTTCCACACCAACTACAATAAGCGATTCGATACTATTTCATCTATCACAGTCAATCCGCAGAAGCCGCTGTCGCATACGTGGGTGTATCGGGAGATGATGGGCGCTGGCGGGTGTATGCCGTATGGCGAGAATGCTCTGGTGGCTTTTACTGTGTATGGTGGTCACAACCAGGAGGACTCGATGATCATCAATCAGTCGGCTCTGAAGCGCGGTATGTTCCGCACCCAGTACTTCCACTCCTACGATGTACGTGAGACGCTCTTGGATCCCTCTGTTGTGCCACCCACCAAGTCTGTCTTTGCGAATCCCGTTACGAATCCCAAGTATTCTGATTCGGTGAAGCGTAAGGAGGACGTGTCCTATGAGATGCTGGACTCCGATGGAATCATCAAGCTGAACTCGATCGTGGACGAGAAGACGATCCTGGTTGGAATCGTGACGCCGCAAACAGATGAGAATGGTGTGCAGAAATGGACTGACTCCTCTGAACTGCCTAAGCGCGGTCAGCACGGACGGGTGGATGGCATCTACCGCTACACGATGGACGATGGAACAGCGGGTGTGAAGATCCGCATTGTGGAAGAGCGTTCACCGGTTCCGGGAGACAAGATGGCGTCTCGTCACTCGCAGAAGGGCACTGTGGGTCAGTTGATCCCCGAAGAGAATATGCCCTTCACAGGAAGCGGTATCCGTCCGGACATCGTGTTCAATCCCCACGGTCTGCCTACTCGTATGACGATTGGACAGTTGTTGGAGGCGATGAGCAACAAGCTT
>Ga0208503_1000079_pt1 | contig 20765 bp, 22 predicted proteins | sample CryBogCBE31Jul07_FD_184584 | JGI IMG/M metagenome (GOLD analysis project Ga0208503, IMG submission 184584) | Freshwater microbial communities from Crystal Bog, Wisconsin, USA - CBE31Jul07 (SPAdes) (version 2) | ecosystem: Environmental > Aquatic > Freshwater > Lake | place: Crystal Bog...
TCTGCAGTGCCGTTCCGTGCATAACACGAGCGCGAGATCCGACCTTCTTCATTTACTTCTTGTTGAGAAATGAATAGATCGGCTGAGATGATCTAACAAGTTCGACCGCATCAGCAGAGTCTCGAAAAGTCTCATCTTCAGTCCGACCGCAAAAGCAATCATTGCTCCATTCAAACGGAAACTCCTTACCAGTTTCTCCAAGACGAAGACGACCCTTGCAATGGTGGACAAGCATTCGATCCACAATCTTAGGGTAGACAACGTAGCTTAAAAAGTCCTGGTCGTGTCCCCATCCACCGCCAGGTTCTACCCACGGATCTGACTTGTAGTATTCATAGCACTCTTTCATATTTAGACCTGCTGATTTACGCAGACCCCACAATCCACCCATCAACTTGGATGTATGTTGTTGGTTGTCTCGAATCGAGTGTGCAACAAAGTTGGGATGTTTCATAAACTGCTTGATCGCCCATCGGTCTTTCCAGTGGACCCGACTATCAGCATCGCGGACCATCATCGTCTCAACATTCGGTTCATCGATTGCATAGAATCGATGGATCATATTTGCTGCACCAAGAACACCTGTGTATCGGATGACAACATTTGAATAGTCAGACATCTGTTTGACAAAATCAGGATGTACATCGGGTGCTACGTAGATCACAACCTTCCATTCGGGAAAATAAGTACCAATAAGGTAGATATTCTCCAATATCGGAATAGGATAATATTTAGGATTTGGCGGTCCATAAAGACAGAACGAGAATACGTGAACCATCCTAATTGTATTCCTAAGAGAATGTAAATGCAGTTTTTTGGAATGGATCTACACATCTCCGTTCTTGAGGACTTCAAATCTGCTTGTCCTCAAGTGCGGTTGACTGAGTGGTGTATGTCAAAAGCTGCCCCTATCATGGGGAAACAGTATGCATCGCCATTAGCGATCAATAACAATACGTGGAAGAATATGACTCCCAGAATGATAGAAGATTTTCAAAGAGAATACGATGGTTTCCTAAAGTCATTTGATGGATTTGTCGTTGGCTTTGCAAGTGTATTTGCACTGGTCTTTGAGAAGTACAAAAAGCCAATTATTATGATGAATGCTGTCCGGTATGATCTTCCATACTGTTGGAGTCTCGATATGAGAATGCGGGGTGAGTTTCACGCCTGCCTCTATCGCCTTCACAATGCAAAAATGCTTTGGATGGTATCCAACAATCGGTGTGATCAGTCGTACACCGCAAAGGGTCTTGGTCTTATGCCTCGCTACATCCCGACACTGGGAACATATGCAGGAATGAGATATGCGCCTTCCAAACCTACCTTCTACTGTTACTCTGAAAAGGCTCGAGAGCCGCATCCGTTGATCACCTATCGAAAGCTTAATACTCGAGAAAGGTTTATTCCTTGGTCTGAGTTTGGAACCTACCGAGGTATCATCCACTTCCCTTACGATGCAACACCTACAATGAGTATGTTTGAGCAGTTTTCGGGTGGGCTTCCAATGTTCTTTCCATCTCGCGAGTTCTGGATGACGCAGCCCCATATCTGGAACACTACGCAGTACTGGGGTAAACATCCTCAGAACCTAGAAGAGTTTGACCGTGAAGCACATTGGATTGACTTGTCGTGCATCTATGATGTCTTTGCATCGCCTAATACACACATCTTCAACAGCACAGAACATCTCTATCAGTTGCTGGAAAACTTTGTTTATGTTCCCGAAGATCGCACGGCTCGTAATGAAGCAATCAAGAAGCAGTGGGCTGATCTTCTAGCAGAGCTCCCTTTGGGTAAAACGGCTCGGATCCGATATGGACGTGGCTTTTCGAATTAAGCACTGCAAAGTGTAGGTTATGACGGTATCCAAAAGAGCCATCGTGCAGGATCTTCATTCCATTGAACAGAGCCAAGATGCGGATCATCATCGCCTGAATGGTTGACTCGTACCAACCCTTGGTCAGAATTCCTCCTTCCCGCTCAAGCTTCTGAATGTATTTCTGAATCAGGGAGTTGTTCCAGAACCGCATCGAAGACACATACCAGTTGTTGTAAGGCGCATCACATGTATAGGATCCATCGGGTTTCAGAAAGCCCACATCTTTCAGATGCTTCACAAGAGTCGGGATGTGCTGAGCATATCCCTCTTCGCGCAAGAACTCTAACGTAAACTGGTAGAGTCCTTGGTGGCGAGCAATGGTGCCTTCCTCCTTGTAGATCACGCGGTATACGTAATCCTGGTTCAGGTGAGTTTTCTTGACGTGCTCTTCCGTAAGATAGGGTTCCAGCAAGAACGAGTCATCATCCATTCGCATATAATGACTGTATCGCTGGATCTGCGGATACGACTGCATAATGCCACTGAAGAAGCGGTTCATCATCATATATCCCTTCGGTTTCCCATACGAGGGATCAAACTTATCGTCCTGACCTGAAAAGTCAACGGCAATGTATTCCTTCACAGGAGGGAGACTTGCCTTGTCTTCCGATGTGTAATCTTCGTGGAAGATGTAGATGTCGGTGGTTGGAAAATACTTCTTGGTGATCCGGAGAGATGTACGCAATAGCTCAATACGCGGAATATCGCCTACGTGAAATCCACGAGGAGACGCCAAGTAAACGATGCAAAATGAGGGAAGTTCTCTTGCCTTCTTTAGGATAGCTCGTATGGTGTCTGCGTTCTTCTCAAATGGACGAGGGCAATGGAAGTCAATGTACTTTCCTTGGGCAAACAGCACTTGATCATATTCAGTCTCGCGATCGATACGATTCTTGTTGTCTTTGCTGGGATGGACATCCGTTGCCACTGGTCCAGTATATGCTGATCGGCATACTTCACCAAATCGCTCTTCTGATCCAAAGTACATCCAGTTAGGTGATGCCTCTACATTCACAATACTTACTTCAGACCGATCGAGCTTCTTAACGTAATCGGAGTTCAGGAATGATAAGCAGAACTCTTCAAAGTCACGGTGCTTTCGAATCTGAAAGAAGTCTCCGATCTGAGACGGTGTTCCAGACACGTAATATCCGGGGAGGTAGAGTCCTGAATGAGTATTCAAATGATAGAGATTTGTCTGATTTTCAAGTCGTGTAATGTAGCTTCTCGAAAGCAAGAAGCAGTCGATGTCGCAAATAAGGATTCGCTCGGGTGATGTTTCAAGACCCGGGAAATACCACTTTGCAAAGAGGGCTTGGATAATTGCGGGCACCGTTGTCAGTAGAGGAATAACCGTAACATCTGCAAAGTCAGAGCGGAACATCGAATCGGACGTTTCATCGGTAATGTAATACAGCGTGCTTCGCAGACCAAACATAGTCCACATATGGGTTGCCTGTTGTTCCCAGAACCCGGTGTACACTGGGTTCTTATCCGACACAAAGACACAGCGCATTACACTCTGTATCGGTTTGTTCTTCGTTTAAACAACGCCATCCAGACTAAGCAAATGGTTGTTGGCATCATCACGGGTATCACTGGACAGGACGGATCCTACCTTGCAGAGCTACTCTTGGAGAAGGGATATGATGTGATTGGTCTTGTGCGTCGTTCCTCAACGCCGACAACTGGTCGCATTGCCGAGCTTCTAAGTAACCCAAATCTTCAGCTCATCCAGGCAGATATGGGCGACTCGACGTCGATTATGAATGTCTTCATTCCTCTCCGCGATGCTGATCGAATTGAAGTCTACAATCTGGCTGCACAGTCGCAGGTTCATACATCCTTTACACAGCCGGAGTATACCGCAGAGGTCAATGGTCTTGGTCCTCTCCGCATTCTGGAGGCAGTCCGTCGTCTTGGTCTGGCTGGAAAGACTCGCTTCTATCAGGCATCCACGTCTGAGCTGTATGGCAAGGTGGTTGAGGTTCCTCAGTCGGAGACCACACCCTTTTACCCACGCAGCCCCTATGGTGTTGCCAAGCTGTACGCTTTCTGGATTGTGAAGAACTATCGTGAGAGCTATGGGATGTTTGCGTGCAACGGTATCCTGTTCAATCACGAGTCAGAGCGCCGTGGAGAGGACTTTATCACTCGCAAGGTGACGACATCGATTGCAAAGATCTACTCGGATCCCGAGTTCACCCTGGAGATTGGAAATATGGATGCCAAGCGCGACTGGGGTCACGCCGAGGACTACGTATACGGAATGTGGCTGATGCTTCAGCAGGACGTTCCGGATGACTATGTGTTGGCTACTGGGGAGACGCATACGGTTCGTGAGTTTATTGAGCTTGCATTCAAGGCAGCTGGACACAGTATTACGTGGGCTGGATCAGGTGTAGATGAGATTGGTATTGACGAAACTGGTCGTGTGGTCCTCCGGGTGAATCCCAAGTTCTATCGACCGGCTGAAGTGGATCTGCTTGTTGGAAATCCGACCAAAGCTCGTGAAGTTCTTGGTTGGGTGCCTCAGGTATCATTCCCTCAGTTAGTCACTCGTATGACGGTGGCGGACAGTAGAACGCGTACGGTGTAGGATCCATCTTCTTGAAGATCTCAAGATAGGTGATGTTATTCGAGCGAATCGTCTCAGCACGATCCATATCAACCAGAGCGGGATTCACCCACCAATCCTCAAATGCACCATACTTATCCGTTGCAGTGTCAGGGACCACCACATCTGCACAAATCAGAACATATCCAAGATCAGTGAACTTCTTGCGAAGGTAATCGCGAAGCTCAGGACCAACGCGGTAATGGTCGTGCTCAATGGTCATACATCTAAACTTGATCTTGTCAAACGGAAACCGATCAACACCAACCCGCGTTGCATCATCAACATCGAAGGAGATGTAATCAACCGTGTCCTTCAGGAACGGATACTTCTCAACTGTCTCATTCCAGTCAATCTTTGTGACATCCGCACAGAGAAAGGGATTGCGACGGCGCTTAAGAAATTCCTGAGTATAGTCCGCCCAATCAATAGACAGACCCTCCCATCCCTCAAGCTCAAGACTACGCGAATTGTTATGGAAGGTCGGAAGCATCGACCCAATATCAAGATACGTACCCTTGCGACCAATCACATACTTTGCAAATACATCCTGACCTGCCTGACTCAGACAAAGAACGCGCATTTAAGTATTCAGTTGAACATCACTGTAAATGAGGATGCACTGGAATCTCCCATCCAAATGCATCTAAATCTTCAGTGTGAATGATGTGCCTACTGTCTGTGAGCATTGCAACTCGACAATCGTAGTCAAAGCTGTACATAATCGCCAGACGAGGCTTCCACATCGCATCCGCCAGAGCAAGAGGCATTGACAAATTACCAATCAACCCTTTGCACGCCATCAGGACACCTGCCAGATCAGAAAAGGTTGGGCAAACAAGATACGGCATTTCCACTCCATTGCGAAACACAAAGGTTTCATACATCTGCTGACTTGTTGCCAAGAACACCAGATTCGGGATACGGTCTCTCATCTCTGCATACCGCAATATCCAGTTTCGCCGATTGTCTCCGCAACTAATGAACGTCGTATCCTTGTATTGCAAATTCGGGACAACAGAGATCCAAGGCATCGTCTTCCACGGAATGCCAAATGCTTCTCCAAATGTCTGATGCCAGGACTTTTCATAACTGTATTGCGGTCCTCTCCATTTGCTCAGATTAATCTCGAACGCCTCGCCTTGATGAAGGTGAAAGGAGTCAATATATTCCTGTTGACAGATGACTTCCTTGATGTCATCAAACGTTGCAGTGATGTCACGATCAAACGGATCACCCAGAGTAGCAGACAGATACACAATCCCCTTGCGCCCTGTCTTCCAGTACATCTCATTTACAATGGACAGTTGGTGGATCGTATCACCAAGACGCCCACCACATCCATACCGAAGTGGACCCACATCAATCTTCTTTTGCAAAGCAGAGAGCTTGACCGTGTCAAATGTTTCAGGAGCAGAGTCCAAGAAGTTTGCAAACGGTCTGAGTTTGGACGGACGATCAAACGAGAAAGTGTCATATTCAAACACAATTGAATAGAGCTCTGGGATCCGGGTATACGGATCGACGTCCAACTCAATCACACAGTGCTTGTCTCCAAAGCTCTTCTGTTCCTTGAGCTCCGAGTTTTCCGTATTGTTGATCATCCGCTTCACTCGGAAACGCTGGCGATTCAAATCAAAAATACGCTCAGAGATCTTTGCAAAGTCTGGGTTCTTTGGATCCAGAACTTCTGTCAGGTCCCACATCTCTTCATTCACGTGCACGAGGGAGGCATACTCAAACGAGTAGCGTTCCTTGAGTAGTTGAACGGCGGATAGTGCACTGATTTCTCGCGAGATGGCTTCTTGTTTTTCAGGGGATGCGATCCGGCGGTATTTGATTTCAAGAATAGAGAGCTTATCAAAGCCCTCTCCAGGTGATACCTCCAGCAACATTGTGACTACGCCGGCGAATCTCCCACAATCTCAAACGTGGGAAGAGGAAAGATCAGCTTGCCACCTGCCTTGATGAACTCGGACTCGCGAGCGATGATCTCTGTCTTGAAGTGCCAAGGCAGAACCAGAAGGTATGCAGGTGGCGCAGCACGCATCGTCTCCTCACTGATAATCTCAATACCAGTCGACGTCACACATCCAACCTTTGCCGGATTGCGCTCAACAGCATACTTCACAAGCTCCGAACCGATACCCGCATACTGCAGAAGGCAGTTGCCCTTGGTGGATGCACCATAGATATAGGTGGTGGCACCCGTAGCCAGGTGAGCCTTGAGCTTGGCGATCTCGACATCGCAGCACGCCATAAAGATGGCATATGTATCTGGATTTGAGAGATGTTCCTCCTCATCCAGGAGCTTCTGGACTATCCGGATATCCTCCGTCCAACGGGACTCCTTCTTTGCCGCAAAGATACGCGAGCTTCCACCGTTGCAGTCATTCAGACTGACACGCACGATCTTGAATCCCGCAAGATCAAGGATGTGCTTGATCTGACGAATGCCGTAATACTCAACGTGCTCGTGGCAGATCGTGTCAAAGCTATTGCGTTCAAGCATCGTCTTGATGTAGCTCTGCTCAAACGTCCACAGACCATCCTCGTGAAGGACTGAGTAGATGTCGCGAGCAAACTGGACCGGATCAGGCAGATCGTAGAACATCGAAATCGACGACACGACCTTGTAGGTCAGCCCAAGCGGAGCCACTGCCTCCTTCGTGAAGTATGTCGGCGTCAGGAAGAGACCCTCATACTCGCTTGCAAACTGCGCACCGGTAGGATCGCATCCGTGACGCTTCAGAGTTTCGGGATACATCTTCAGAAGAGTGGCATCATTGCTTCCGATGTCCAGAACTGCATCGCCATCCTCAAGTGCGGCAAGGAGCATAATCTCATCATTGTACTCCCGGAGGTGAGCACGCATCGTCCCACTGATACCCGAACGGTAGCCATACATATGCTCATACATCTCCGATCCAGCAACCAGATCACGGAGCTGAACAAGTCCGCACGTATTGCACATCATCAGCGTCATCGGCGTACTGGGAGGCATAGGCTCACCAACCTTGGGAAACCGCGACGTAATGACCTGATTTCCAAGCTTGATCACGTCCTCACACGTCTCCGTCTTACAGATTCGACACGCCATTTTCTTTAGTTTGACGCTACAGCCTGTAAACAGAAAACCAGATCACGCACTTCCGCACACGGCACGGATTCGCGAGTCCAAATCTCCTTCTGGCGCTCTTGTTCCTCTCGGTTCCACTGATGGTGGTAACTATATCCACGTGCACGGTCGTGAGGTGGGATCCTATCCGCAATCTGCAGCTTCCTTGCAATCGCCTTTTCATTCCAGGGATAGAAGCCAAACCACATCACATAAGCAGGAATATCTGCAGTGACTGGATGTGACGGATAATGACGCCCAAGTCCGTACTTTCCATCGGGATATGAGAACAGCGACCGATACATTCTGCGCGTGACATTTACTCGCTCAACCCGGCTCATCATCTCTTGCAAGGTATTCGGATAGGTTCCAACATCCGATGAAATAGCGCCCAGTCCTTGTATGGAATAGTTGCGATCCAGTGCATTTGCAATCAGTTCGCGAATGGGCTTTGCGCTGATCAAGAACTCAGTTGTATTCAGAACCATCTTGTATCCAGACAGCTCACGCTCAATGCTCATCAGCTCCTGATCAATCTCATCTGCGCCAAAGGTGGCATTCACAGTTGTCCTGATTTCCCACGTAGGGCACATTTCACGCACAATGTCCAATGACCGGTCTGTCGAGTGCCAATCGATGATGATCCCGTGATCAAAGATTTTCCGATGGTGTTCAAGCCAGAATGGCAGCAAATACTCCTCATTGTAGATACCCGAAATCACAGTGAGCTTCATTACTCTCTTCCTTTGCAACCTGTCAAAATCAGAATGGAGCTCCATCCTCATTTTGTTTTTGGTTTTCTTGGTTGATTTCTTGTGTGGAGCCCTCGGCGGTCTCTAGTTGCTGTAGGCCAGACCACCCATACCGCTCATCACGCGGAGCACGTTGTAGTTGACGGCGTACACGCGCACCTGCGCCGTGCGTCCCGAGCGGACCGTGTTGACGGACACCGTGAGCTGCAGGGTCGCCTTGTCGATACGCGAGAAGTTGCACGTGCCGCTGGGCTGGTGCTCCTCCGGCTTGAGCGCGAAGGAGTACACGTTGATGCCCTGCGTCGGCGTGCGGGTGTGGTGCTGGTACGGCTGCACGCGGGAGAAGTAGCGTCCCTCGCGCTCCGTGAAGCGGTCCTGTCCGTTGAGCTGCAGCTTGGCAACCTCCACCGGGTTCTTGCCCTCGCAGCGAACGCCAGACTGGAGGATGACCTTGGCGAGCAGGTAGTTCGTCGTGTCCTCGAAGACCACGCCCTGCTCCGTGGCAGCCGACGTGAGCGACGTAACACCCGTGTCGAGCCACGACGCACCGCCCAGCGAGGGGCCAGTCGAGACACCCACACCCGGGAGGTACGGTCCAGAAGGACCGTCACCCTGGGTCGTCGGGACGGCGCCACCCAGGTTACCAGTGCCGATGTTGCCGCGCGCGAGGACGTCCATCACGATGCCATCCGTGCTGAAGTCATCCGTGTAGTTGAACGGCTGCATTCCGTTGACCTCCGCGATGAACGTCTGGAACGGCGTGCAGTCGACATACGAGTCGCGCTGGACAACCCACACGAGCTCCTTCACCGGGTGGTTGAAGTTCAGCTGGATCTTGTTCGAGCTCGACGTGATCGACTCGGCGCCCGTGAACTGGAGCTGCTCAATCAGGTACTCGTGCGTCTGCTGGGCGAAGCGGCGACGCTCCTCTGTGTCCAGGTAGATGTAGTCGATGTACAGCGAGGCAGCCGTGAGCGACTGGATCGACGTCGGGGCCGCCGAGCTGCCCACCAGCTCGTAGTACGTGCAGTTGATCCACTGCTCGAACTCGATGTTGATGCGCACCTCGTGGTACTGGAGCGCGATCAGCGGGATCGCCAGACCCGGGTTGCGGCAGAACCAGAACTGGAGCGGGATGTACAGCGTACGCGCGGGCGTGCCGGCACGGGGCGCGCACGTGTTCGTCAGCTCCGAGCCAGCGCACGAGGCATCCAGCGCATAGCCACGACGGTCCTTCATCAGCACCAGGTCGTGGGTGTGTCCGAGCATGTCGTTGAGCGCCTCAACCGTGCCGATGTCCTGCGACAGCTGGGTCCAGATCTGCATCCAGTCGCCGTACTGGCGGTCGATGCGCTGGCCACCAATCTCGAGCTCAACCGTCTTGATGAGACGGTGACCGATGTAGCTGAGCCAGCGGAAGCGGTTCAGCTGGGTGACCGAGTTAAAGTCAACCGCCGGGAGAACCACCTGCACATACGTGCGGTACATCAGATCAGCGTTACGGTTGATCACAGCCGTCACACGCTTGTTGAAGTCAGCCTGACCGTTGAACGTCACCTCAATGGACTCCATCGCGAAGTTGGTATGACGCTTGTAGAGCACCTTCCAGAACGTGATCTGCGGATTGCCCGAGATGTAGATATCCTGCGCACCATAGCTGACGAGCTGAAGAAGACCACCACCCATATTGCTTGTATGATACAAGGCAAGAAAAATTATTTATAGCCTAAGGCGACGCATCAATTGGTGGCGCAGTGCTGCGCCTTAGATTGATGTGTTTAGTGGTGACGGCGTGCGCGGCGGCGGGTCTTTCTCTTACGACCTCCTAGCACACACTTCCCAAATGCATCACGAGTTGCACATTTTGTCTGGGTGGGTCTGAGATTTGCTTTCGCAGCCATCAGAACCGGATCTTCATCGCCGCCACGGCGTACCTTGCGAGTCTTGGGCATTGTTTAATGGCAAGACTTTACGTCGCCGGAAGGCTCCTCCTTACGCCTTGGAGAGGAGGTGAGCCTTCTTGGCACGGGCACGCAGCGTAGCCTTCTTGCCGGACGACTTCAGTCCGTGCGACTTCAGAACGCGCTTGAGGGCCTTGGCGGAGGGACCACGGCGGGTGCCACGGCGACCACCCATTGCAGGGACTTGCGAGTTACCAGCAGGGGAGACAGGAGTAGGAGCCATTTTTGTTTAAAGGGTGAGACAAGTTTTCAGAATGAACGCGGAAACTAAAAAATGGAGCCTCTCGCTGTTGGTTGTATTGTTGGGTTCCTGCTTTTTGGAGGGTTCTTCACATATGCATGTATCAAGGCTAGGCGGCAGTCAAGTAAGTTGGCTAAGGCTCCTTCAGGTCAGAGTCTGTCTGAGATGATTCCCGAGGATCCTACTCAAGGATCAGCTTCGGCGTAATGTGCATCGCCTCCAGCTCCTGCATCCACAACTTCATCGCGTAAGGGATGGTCTTGATCACGAAGTCGGTCTTATTTCCACACGCGCCACACGAATAGATTCCTTCTACGGGATTCACCACAGCAAGCGTGCCACACGTCTTGCACAATCCCGTCTTGAACGGGTCGGAAACATCCATCAGACGCTCCTTGGTAAACACCGAGATGCCGTGTGAAAGCATACAATCACGTTCCATCTCACCCACACGCAGACCACCATCACGTGACCTGCCCTCGCAAGGCTGACGAGTCAGAGACACAATCGGACCGCGAGCACGGGAATGCTTCTTATCGATCACCATATGCTTCAGGCGCTGATAGAAGGTCGGTCCCATAAAGATCTCCGCCTGCATCATCTCGCCCGTCTGACCGTTATACAAGATCTCGTTGCCGTAGGGATGCAGACCCATATCGATCATATGCTTCTTCAGATCCTCAACCTTGAGGTGTGAATACGGCGTGCCATCGCCCAGCGTGCCCTTGCGAACGCCAATCTTGCCAAAGATGTTCTCCATCAGCTGAGCAATCGTCATACGAGAGGGCACAGCGTGAGGGTTCATAATGATGTCCGGACGCAGACCGCTCGCTGTGAAGGGCATATCCTCCTCATCCATCATCATTCCGATGGTGCCCTTCTGACCGTGGCGCGAGGATACCTTGTCTCCCACCTGCGGGACACGCTCAGACACAGTGCGTACCTTGATAAACGGATAGCCATCTGAGTTCTTGTCCTGCCACACACCGTCAATACGGCACTGCTCAGAGTTCTTGTGCGTTGTCGAAGCATCGCGGAAGGCATATCCCGCAGCATCATTGCGCAGATTCACGACCTTGCCGATGATGACGTCATTCTCATTGATCACCGAGTTGATGATCGGCAGACCATTCTCAGACACCGCAGCGTAGCTCGTGTTCTTGTACTTGCGCGTATTGTGCTTCTGAGGCTTCATAAACTTCTCCTCACGACCAGAGGTCACGTTGCGGTGCTCTTCGTCCTTGTACATTCCGTAGTACAGACCGCGGAAGAAGCCACGCTTGACTGATGATCGGTTCATAATCACAGAGTCCTCCTGGTTGTAGCCACCGTAACAGGCGATTGCAACAATACCGTTGAACCCAAAGGGCATCTCGTGCATCTTCAGGATGTTCATCGCTCGAGTTTCCACGATCGGGCGGGCGATAGAGCAGAGTACATAGGCGTTCTTGTCCAGGCGCTTGGCAAAGTTACCGGCGTAGATGCACATAGCCTGCTTGCCCATAGCCGACTGATAGGTGTTACGGGGCGACTGATTGTGATCCGACAACGGGATCGTAGATGCCATATGACCGACAATCAGGGACGGATGCACTTCGTAGTGAGTGTGTGAGTCCGTCATCTCAGTCTTGCTCATCGCAATCCTGAGCGTCTCCGTCTCCGAGGAGTCGATGTAGTCAATACTGGCTGCACACCACTCGTTCCAGCTGCTCGTGTCCTGGGGCGGCGTGGCTCCGGCACGGAAGACGGGACGCACACAACGACCGCCGTCCGTCTCAATCGAGATCCCATTCATCAGCGTATACCAGGCAACTGAGATGTGCGGGTGAAGACGTCGAGTCTGCTTTGCCTTCCGCAGTGCGATCACCAGGCGGTGAGGATCCTTGGTGAATCCGACCATCACACCGTTGATCGTGACCGATGTACCCTCGTAGACCTTGGGAACGTCAATCCACGTAATGTCCTTCCACTCCTGCAGGAAGTGCATCACTGTAGTCGAGGGCACGTGCTGTGAGATCGAGGTCAGCAGACTCATATTCTTCACAATACCCACCGAATGACCCTCTGGCGTCTCCACTGGGCACATAAAGCCCCAGGAGGTACCGTGCAGCTTACGAGGAGCCAGCAGTTTACCCGACTTCTCAACCGGCGTCTGGATACGGCGCAGATGGCTCAGCGTCGCAGCATACGACATACGGGCTAGCACCTGCGAGACACCGACCTTGGTTGCATTCGACATTGCGGCCGCCGAACCAAGACCCTGGACTGTGAAGTTACCCGTAGCCAGAGCCTGCTTCAGCTTACCCTCAATCGCTGAGAGCTTCAGGATCTTGTAGAGATTGTTCACGTTCAGGATCTCCATTGGACGAGGACCGCCCTCACCACGCTTCCACGAATCGTTGTTGACCTCCTGCACAAACTCATTGCGAGTGTCATTGCAGACCTTCTGGAACAGCTGGCGGAACAGATGGGTCAGCAGGGCACCCGTCGTGACCACACGCTTGTTCGGGTAGGCGTCACGGTCATCCAGTGGAATCTGCTTGCAAGAGGTCAGGATCAGACGGCGGATCATCGCACCCATCAGCATCGTCTTGCGGGCATTGTGGACTGGAGTCGTCGTCAGCTCCGAAGCAAAGCGCACGTGCGGCAGGAACTCAGAGTTCAGAAGCTGGCGGACATAGGCACACTTGTCCTCCTGGTTCGTACCGTACTGCAAGTGATTGGTCAGATACTGAATCGCCTCCTGCTGAGTGAAGATCCCAAGCTCGGAAGCATCGCGGAAGGATGCCGCCAGCAGATGAGCGTGGAGATCATCCTCTGAACCCCACACGATCTTCGTAATCTCGCGATCAGTTAGGACACCCAGTGCACGGAAGTACACAACCACCGGCACATCCTCGCGGAAACGTGGCACACACGCCGTGAGCGGGTTTCCGTATCCGTTGAACTTGGAGCTCAGACGGATCTCCAGCTTCTTCGGTGGCATCGTGAACGACTCGTGCAGAGACTTGATCTCCACCGAGTGCGTGTGCTTGGATGCTGACTTCTTGTTCTGGAAGATCATAATCCGGTTGTCCGCCACCTTCTCCTGGCATAGGATCGTACGCTCAGAGCCGTGGATGATGAAGTAGCCCAGAGGATCGTGAGCACACTCACCATACTCTGCTAGGCTCATCGGATAGTCCTTCAGCAGACATAGACTGGAACCAAGCATCACCGGCAACTTGCCCAAACTGATGCCCTCGAACACGTGCGACTCCTCATCATAGGTATCCAGCATCGGACCCTTGTACGTGCGCGCCACGAACCGGATGTCCACATACATCTGTGCTGCATAGGTGAAGTTGCGGATGCGTGCCTCCATCGGCAGCATCGGCTTCACGCGCCCCGTCGCCTCCTGGATGCGAGGCTTGATATAGCTAATATTCTCAAAATACAGCTTGAACTCATACTTGTACTTCTTGATCATCTCATCCTGCTCGTGCCAGACCGTGATGGGAGGAGTCGACTGAATAATCAGGGGAATCTTGTGGCGAATGAAATCCTCATACGAATCGACCTGGTGGTCCACCATCCTCCGAACACCATTGCTAAAGTAGGCGCGAACTGCATCCCATTCGTTGATTGTGGCAGAGGGCGTAGGAGGAGTGACTGAAGGGAGGGACGTCATGGTAACTGTTGGTAGTGTCTTCCGTGTAAATAAAGTTATCCGTTTTGAATAAGCGATGTCGGGCATCAAAATCCAGAAAGTAGACCACGTGGAGCCGGAAGTCAAGCCCAGTCGTCATAAGTCTATGAAGACGTTCCCTCGCGGTGTTATGAAGGGAACTAGGTCACGTAATCGGGGCGGATCTGAGTTCACGCCTGTAAAAGATCCTGCCAAGCCTCCTCCTTCAAGGCGCTCTACCCTGAAGATCGTGACGAAGAAGGGTGCTGATCTCCGTCGCAAGACCATCAAGCAGTCAGTTGACAAAATGAGTGCAGCAGGAGTTCGTGCTGCACTCAAAAAGTCGAATATCACCGTGAATCCCAAGACGCCGCCCCACATCGTTCGTGAGCTCCTTGAAGGCGGTATGGAATCTGGAATGATTGTCGTCAAGTAAAGTAATGACGTCCATTTGGGGACCCCTTGGCTGGATGACGTTACACTCTGCGGCATCGTGTTTTCCGGATAAGCCGCTCCCCGCAGAATCAACCCTGATGCAGAGCTGGCTGGATATGTTTCAAGTGACAATCACGTGTCCCAGTTGTCGTGAACATTTTGGTGTAGCCCTGAGTTCTTACCGCCGATTGTATCCGCAAATGCTCAGCTCACGTGAAGAGTTCTTGCTGTTTACATTTCGCGTACACAACTCTGTGAATCGGCGACTGAACAAACCCGTACACCCAACTGTGGCGGCGTGTTTTGATCAGCTACGCACAAATGTAAAGACGCGCCCGGCAAGGGAATATCGGATTGCCTACATCAATCACATCCGTCGTTTCTGGAGAACAATGCAGGATTCTTCAGGCATTACGTCAATGAAAAAGATCAACGAAATGTCAAAGATTGAATCTGAATACTTTGCACGGCACGAAAACAACTTTGAAGTTGACATCCCTGAAAGCACTGTGGTTCTTCAGTCGCAGCTTCTGAGTACACAACCCGGTGAACCTCCTGCACCGGCCAGGATTGACACTCGCAATGCACCTAGGATGGGACTGGTAAACGGGCGATTTCAAATTCGGAGATAGTCGTAGGCTTAAAACACGGGTTCCAAGGCAGGGAGATATACGGATCGGTCTCCCATGTGTAAGCCTTCATCCACGGATGGCGTGAATCGGGACCCTCTTCATAGATCTCATCTGGGAACTTGCCTCGACCGGGAAGAATGAAATCAAGCTGATCCTGGATCCCAAACGGCGGTGTCGGGTTCTCCCAGGTAAATGTCGTGATCCTCGGAGTGTCTACAATCGCTGCCAACAACGGAGCTTCGGGGTATGGATAATACCAGCACCAATCCAAGACCTCCGATGTCTTGAAGTAGTGCAGAGTCCACGCAAATGTCTTTTGAAATGCATACACAACCTTATTCCAATCAATCACACCATCCATCAAATGGAGAGCCATACGGCTTTCGATTGCGTGGCTGTCACGAGATACGATATGCCGATCCGTATCCTTTGCCCGTTTTGTCAGTACCTTGAGTTCATCATCTGCTGCTCCCTCCAGACTTTGCGTTTTCATATAATGAACGGCTCGTGCATATCCATCCTCACGCAATGAGAACATTGCGATGGTCGGCATAAAGTCATTGCCAAAACACAGCACGCACATCTCCACCCAGTCATTCGGTGGCAGAGGCAACACACCGCAAAGAGCCGTCACATCAAAGGTCGAATATCCTGAATCACGGTTCTCGCGAATCAACTTGATGGATCCAAGATCTGACTGGGCAACCGAGATCAAGACCAAGTCTGCATCCATTCCGTAGATCAGGATATCCTTGCGTTCGTCGGCTGGCAAAGACCGAATCCACGTAAAGATCTTGTGCTCACCCTCACCCGGTTCATCCGTTCCAGACAAGATGCACTCGGGAAAGCAGAATCGCAGTGTATCCTCCAACTCCATCATAAACGGCGTACCAGGTGAGATCTGATTCTTATCAAACTCAGCAGGCTCTGGGTGCTTCATCCGGCGGTATCGCTGTTGCACAATCTTTGCATAGGGCACCAATCCATCAAATGCAATCAAGACCTTCTTTCCACGGGCTACATCGCGAAGAAAGTTCCGCAGGGCAACCACCACACTACCGATTGGGTTCCCAGGCTTCAGATACGTGTGAATAAATGCGTTGAAATCCAATCCCAGCACATCGCATTCCAAGGCTACATTTCCAACGTCTTTTTGAATATGCTTGTGTGTCCGCAATAGGGACGCAACATAGTACGGGATGCCCATTATCTTAAAATGGATCGGAACCCGTAAACCAGACCAAGGCTGAAGATGCCCGACTGCCCAATCTGCACCTCGTCGATGACGACTCACGCCGCGTATGGACTGAAGAAGGTCCTTGGATGCCGAAACTGCAACGATGACGTATGTCCAGAGTGTTATTACGGAATGCGGTATACCTGTGAGATCTTCAAGATTGAAAAGGAGAAGCACGAGTGCGTATTCTGCAAGAGTCTTGATTACAAGTACTTTATGTACAAGACCATTTACGAGTCAACGGGTGAGTTTATGTGTTCTGAGTGTGCGGAAGTACTTCTGACAAAGTAGTAAATGGTCGTTCTTGGTCTCACACTTATTGCGCTTGTCGTATTTTTTATGTACTTTTGGAAGCCAGCTCAGCCTCGTCAGGGATGTTCTACGTGTCCGTCCAAGAAAAATCCCGATAACTACTAATGCACGAAGACGATCGTCAGGAAGCCAAACTTTTTAAGGGTGGTCGTGAGCCACCGCCTATGCTTTCGGATGAAGGCATCAGTTTAGAGGGTGGTAAGGCGTGTCCTCCTGGTACGATCCGTCGCAAGGGATACATCGCCACGCGGAAGAAGAAGACGCTCCTCGGTCGCCTCCTGAAGCGCGGAACAATGTATCGCGTCAAGGATTCTTGTGTCAAGAACCAGGGTGCCCCGGGAAAGGGACCTGCTGTTATTGGTCCTCTGAAGAAGGGTGAACTGAAGGCAATGGGTTACGATGCTACAGCGTCTGCAAGTGAGCGTCACGCATCAATTGCAAAGGCGGTGGGTGCATATGGTCGTCTGTCAACTCTCCGCAAGCTGAATGCGGTTGCGGTTCTTACGAAACGTACATCTCCGACGCGCGCAAGGACATTCAAAGCCGACCGTAACTGGGTGAAGAAAACCTACTTCTAAGATAAATGACAAAAGCCGCTAAATGGTTACTCTGGCTCGTTGGATTTGCCGTCGCATACTTGATCCTCCAGCGCGTTGTTCCTGAGCACTTCACTATGCCTTCTGCTCAAACAAAGGCAACCAACTGCCCTGATGGTACGCGCACCACGACCGGGACCTGTCTGATGGTTGGTATTTAACGCAGCTTCTCAACCGGTGCCTGGCGCAAAATTGTCGTAGACTTGAACACCTGAGCATCAAAATACTCCTTCACCGCCTCCTCAACCACACTCGGGTCAAAGTCCTTGCAGGAGAACACGTCCAGATACATGGAGTTGTTCTCTTCCACAAAGTGCGCGGTGATATTCGAGGTCTCAATCAGCTGGACCAGTGTGTATCCCTTCTTGTTACCCGACCCGAACATGACAACCTGTGGCTCTCCATACGGCACCATGTCGATGCGCTTCACTAGAGACTTTGCAAAACTCTTAACGACAACTGCATTTCCAATCATCTTCGGACTGCAACCGGCGGCGTCAAGGATCAGGTGCTTTCCCCAAGTGCGAAGGACAGTTGCCATATAGTCTATACTCTTGTCTTCTGTCTAAGTAATGAAGAACGTAGGTCTCAATACCCTGCCCTCCGTCAAGGGGCATATCTTTAACCTGACGGCAAACCTCGTACTGATTGCGGTTTTTTACGTATTCCTTGGTGGTCTCCTGTCGTGGTGTCTGTGGCGCATCTTTCCCGAGTTTGGACCTGAATGGGAGAAGCAGTCTAATATGTATCAGCTATTGGACGTAGCCACCGAGATCTCGATTATTGTCGTGGTTGCATTCTGGACAACCTATGTGGTCCATTCGTTCATTCCCGTGTTGCCCGTCACCTCCGCCCTCGAGGGGTACCTTGAGTCGTTTGGTGGACAGATGATTTTCGTGTATGCGGTTTTTGTGTTCCTGGATACACTGGATGATAAACTGAAGCATGTGTTCCACGACTTTTTTGGAACCAAGCCACCTGCTTAAATTTTCCTAAGTAGAAGTAAACAATATGTTCGTCAAGCTCGCATTCGTTGCCGCGCTGTTCTACTTCCTGATCCCAGGTGTGCTCGTCCGCCTCCCCCCGGGTGGATCGACGATGACGGTCAACATCACGCACGCGGTCGTGTTCGCGCTCGTGTCCTCGTTTGCCTGGAAGGCGCTCAAGGGTAAGATGGGTAAGTAGATATAAACCAAAGTTCAATGAAGACGAAAGTTGGAGAACGATAGAGGGTTGAAATCAACCTTGTATCGTTTACAGAACTACATCGAATAGAGTCAAATGTACGGATCCTTTCACGGAGAGGGCGGAGAACTACACGGCAACAGAACGGTAGACCAGCAGATCCGTAGCTACTTCCCGGACTACAACTACAAGGGTGTTTTCTTTGAGGTGGGCGCGTGGGAGCCCATCACAATCAACAACTCGTATCACTTTGAGCGGAATGGATGGGAGTGCTATCTGTTTGAGGCAAATACTGGACTGATTCCGCTCTTGAAGGAGCATCGCAAGAATGTCTTCAACTACGCCATTGCAGATGAGGACAAAGAGTCAGTTACGTTCAATGTCGTCGTGGATCAACGATTTGTACCCAGTCATCCAAACTGGACCGCCTCGTACTCTGCCATCAATATCGCAGAAGAGCACACGAAGATCTGGGGTTGGGCTCCGACGAGTGTTACGCAGATCTCAGTTCCACAGAGAAGCCTGACGAGTGTTATTGAAAAGGAGATTCCTGGTCTGACCAAGATCGATGTCCTGACGCTTGATATTGAAGGCGGTGAACTCGACTGCCTGCACGGACTTGATCTTACCAAGATTGCTCCGTCGCTGATGGTGATTGAGAATGTCACAAATGATCCGCAAATCCCCGAGTATCTTTGGCGATTTGGCTACGTCCTGGACAAGCAGATTTGCTACAATCAGTATTTCATCTCGAAGGACTTCCGTCCAAAACGGATTTGATAAGTCCAGGAAAGAAGGAATGTGGTGGTGAAAATGTCAATCAACAAGCACACGTTCTTCTGTCGCGATCTTGATTGTGAGAAGGAAGTTGAGATGAGTGGAAAGGCTTGCGAAGATCACGAGACGGACTCGACGACAGAGTGCCCGGGCTGTGGGATGGAGCTGTTCATCGGGGCGAACGGCTACTGTAGCTACTGCTGGACTGAGCGGTTCGGGGAAGATTCGCCGGTGGTGCACGTCTGCCACGGCGAGTGGGACTACGAGCGTGGCATCCGGGTCTGCGATGACCGAGATCATCCCGATTGTCCACAGAGTTGCCAGCAGAAGTGCACCTGCGATGGTTCGGGGCGGATGTGCCAGACCTGCGACGAAGAGTCTAGCGACCCTTGCCGAGGATGTGGCAGCCGATCGCTATGGAGCGATACCTACTGCCTCAAGTGCTACGAGGTTCGCTACGGACCGATCCCACATCGGACGCCCGACACTGTCCGCGAGGAGATGAGCAACATCGAAGAGAAGCTGGCGATGATGGGTCGCGGGATGACACCGGGACAGTACGAGGACTGGCATAAGCTCCTTCGCATCCGCGAGGTCGAGCTGGCGGAGATGTGGGAGGGCTATGATCAGGATGATCTTCGAAAGCTTGACCGCTAGAGCACGTCCAAAATGGATCTGTTCTGAACAAAAATTTTTACATTCAGTCGAAAATGCCTCTCAACTACTGCTCTATCGGATACACGGAGGAGGAGAATAAGATGCTTCAGGAGGCAGAGAACGCCATCGAGAAGACGGGCGCGTGGGAGTATGTCAAGCGAGGTCCAAGCGAGCCTCGCTATGGATGGGGAATGAGCACGGATCCGGAGATGCTTGCTATCTTTGAGCTTATTAAATTCGATCATTCTGGTACAACAATTGGTTGGACGATGGGTCAGATGCAGGAGCTGGCAATCTTGGGTGGAGATGAGTTCTGTGCGCTGAAGAGTGGGATGCGGATTGGTCCTGAGGTGATTGCACCAGCAAAGACGCCGCGAACCCCGGAGATGGACAAGAAGGTCATTGACGAGTACAAGAATGTCAAGCCATTCAAGCGAGTTCCAAAGTGGGCATCTGATTATGCCACACTGTATCCACAGCTTGTGGCTACACTCAAGTTTGAGTGAGAACATGAGCAAATGCCGGATGATGCGGTAGATCGTAGATATGACACCAAGCTAAATATGCCCTAAACTTCCGTTCATTCTTAAAAAGCAAGGGCTCAGAATAACAATTTTTCAATTCCAGGAGTGCATCTGCGTGCTGATGCGTGTTGTTTGAGCGCAAAAAGTGGATAATCTGTTCCAGTTTTTGTAC
>Ga0208503_1000090_pt1 | contig 19043 bp, 22 predicted proteins | sample CryBogCBE31Jul07_FD_184584 | JGI IMG/M metagenome (GOLD analysis project Ga0208503, IMG submission 184584) | Freshwater microbial communities from Crystal Bog, Wisconsin, USA - CBE31Jul07 (SPAdes) (version 2) | ecosystem: Environmental > Aquatic > Freshwater > Lake | place: Crystal Bog...
TGTATCCATCAGGATCGGTCACAAAGGCAATGATGGTGTCTCCGCCTTGAACTGGACCAGCCTCTCGAGTGACGTTTCCACCAGCGGCTTTAATCTTGGTACAAGCTGCATAGGCATCCGGGACTTGAATGGCGATATGTCCATAAGCAGTGCCCATTTCATAAGAATCAACGCCGTAGTTATAGGTTAGCTCGATCTCTGCTTGCCCATCCTTATTGCCTTTGCCGAAACCTACAAATGACAAGGCATATTTTTGCTCTGGACGAACGGTCGTTCGTATGAGATTCATACCTAAGACCTTAGTGTAAAAATCTACTGAACGCTGCATATCGCTAACTCTAAGCATGGTGTGGAGAATCATCATTTAGCTATTGACCTTCTTGGGGTGCTATTTCATTGGGCGCATAAGCATGGATGCTTAGAGCATGAATTTCCGTAGGAATATGGTCTTTCAGTGCGGCATAGACTGCACGATGTCTTGCTACAGAACTGAGGCCATTAAATTCAGGGGCAACCAGATGAATTCTGAAGTGACCGCCGCCACTAGCTGCACCAGCATGACCAGCGTGTAAATGACTTTCGTCTTCGATCTCTAAATGGGAGAGCTTAAAGGCTTTGTGCAAATCGCTGGTGAAGCGCTGAATTCTTTCTTGATTTTGCGTCATTGGCCAGATTGCTCCATATGTTTAGAGAGCCAAACACCTTGCAGTATCACAAAGACAATCAAGAGCCCAGTGCTGCCAAAGAGCTTAAAGTTAACCCAAGTATCTTCAGAGTACTCAAATGCGATATATAAATTTAGAGCCCCCATGAAAAAGAAGAAAAGGGCCCAGGCAGCATTTAATTTTTGCCAAGCCGACTTTTCACTATGAGCCTTCAGGGTGATTTGCTTGCCCATCAGAACCTGTATCCAATTCTTCTGAAAAAATTGTGCGCTGATCAGCAAGGTCCCAGAAAATAACCAGTACAAGGCTGTGGGCTTTAGCTGGATAAAAGTTTTGTCATGGAGGAAGATGGTGAGGCTGCCAAAGACCACAATTAATATCAGGCTAACCCATTGCATGGCATCAATTTTGCGATGACGGTAATAGACCCAGAGGATTTGACCAATTGTCGCTACCATCGCCACAATCGTTGCTGTATAGATATCTGCAACTTTAAAAGCAATGAAAAAGAGGATGATTGGAAAGAGGTCGAATAAAAATTTCATAGTGAGATTATGCCGTTATTAGGCCTCATCCCTGAGGATCAGTCTTTGAGGCTAGATCACTAGGTTCAAAACGTAGAGATGCAGAATTAATGCAATACCTTAGTCCCGTAGGGGCAGGGCCATCCTCAAATACATGGCCTAGATGTGCATTGCAATTTGAGCAACGTACCTCTGTGCGAATCATGCCATGGCTAGTATCTTTTACCTCTTGTATGGCCGCTGCGTTCTCAGGGGCGCTATAACTTGGCCATCCACAACCAGCATCAAATTTAGTATTGGACATAAATAGAGGCGTATGGCAGCAAACACACTGGTATTGACCTTGATCCCAATGATCCCAATACTTTCCGGTAAACGGCCTTTCGGTCGCAGCTTCCCTTGTTACTTTGTATTCAATATCACTCAAAGCAGATTTATATTCAGCATCCGTTTTTTTCATGTTGACTCCAGTAGTTATGATGAGCAGCTTACTTCAATAGCGCGATGTTCTTTAGAAGGTGGATTTGCATAGGCTTCATTCCCTTGTTGTTCATCAAAGGGGTGTTCCAAAATAGCCAATAGCTTACTGACCTCTGAATAATCATTTGCTTGGGCCTTTTCAATTGCATGTTGGGCTAAATGGTTACGCAAAATAAATTTGGGGTTGCAAGCATTCATGAGCATCTTCCTTTTTTCATTGACGCTCTGCTCGGATTGCAGTCTATGGCCATAATCTTGAAACCACTCATCAATGACTGCAAGGTGATTAAATAAGTCACGAGCCTCTTTGGGGGGCTTTAGCGTAATAGAGTCATAGTTAGCAAGTGTTCTAAAGAAAAAGGTGAAGTCAACCCTAGCGTCATGCATTATTTGGAGTAATCTTTCGATGAGCTTGATGTCATCTTGTTGGCTTGTCTGCAGCCCTAGCTTAGCCCTGAATATGCTCTGCCAGCTAGCGGCATAGATCCTCGGAAATTCTTCTAAAGCAGTTCGCAGCAATGTCTGTGCTATTTCACTGGGGTGCTTGAGTTCAAGCAGGGGGCACATGGCGCTGGCTAAACAGGCCATATTCCAGTGCATGATTTGGGGCTGACGATGATAGGCATACCGACCACCGGTATCGCTATGGTTGCAGATATGATCAATCTGGAATTGATCTAAAAATCCAAATGGTCCATAGTCAATGGTTAAACCTAAGGCACTGATATTGTCAGTATTCAATACCCCATGGCAGAAGCCAACAGCTTGCCATTGGGCGACTAAATGTGCACTTCTTGCTGAGATCGCCTTAAAGAGTTTCAGATATGGGTCAGCGTCAGATTTACATTCTGGATAAAAGGTATCGATTAAGTAATCCGCAAGTTCTTTTAAGCGGTCTATTTTTTGTAGCGATGCGTAATGCTCAAAGTGACCAATTCGGATAAAACTTGGAGCAAGCCGCGTGCATACTGCAGCAGTCTCGATTTCCTCTCTGCGCACCGGTTCATTTGAGCCTACTACAGCTAGAGCGCGACTGGTCGGAATGCCTAAGCCATGCATCGCCTCGCTACAGAGAAATTCTCTAATTGAAGAGCGGAGTACAGCGCGTCCATCCCCCATTCGGGAATAGCGTGTTTTGCCTGCACCTTTGAGTTGTATCTCCTGGCCATCAATATCACCCAGTAGGATTGCTCGGCCGTCGCCTAATTGACCAGCCCAAACACCAAATTGATGGCCGCTGTAGGCGGTAGCAATGGGATTGTCAAATTGGTGAGATTCAAGGTCCAGCCGATTGCCTGCAAGCACCTCAAGCCATTTAGGATCTTTTGGGTAGTGATATTGTCCTAAGGGGATGTCAATCAGCTTAGCTGCTGAAGCAGAAAAAGCGACCCAATAAGGATCGGGTAGGGGGCTGGGATTGACTTGATGTAATACATCGTTGCCTTGCAGTAAAAATGCCATAGTTTGTCTATTCTAGGGGGATTCTGGAAACTTGGTTGACCCCCTAAACCAGATCGACAATAAGCTTAAAATCTAGCCTATGACAACACCATTACAAACTCAGACTTCTACCCAATTAGCCAATTTGGGGGAGGAATTAAACGTCCCATTTTTAAAGTTATTGGGTGTTCGCCTTATCAGCGCAGAAATGGGTAAGGGAGAAATCTTACTCGCACTAAAACCTGAGCATCAGAATACTTGGGAGGTTGCACATGGCGGGGTTTTGCTTACCTTGATGGATGTTGCTATGGCTGTTGCAGCGCGGTCGGCAGACCCTGGAGATCGAAGCGTCGTTACGATTGAGTTGAAGAATAACTTTATGCAAGCTGCCAATGGAATCTTGCGCGTGAAGGCAGAGACAGTTCGTCATACAGCCACGATGGCATTTTGTGAAGCGAAGTTATATAACGATGTTGCTGAAGTTTGCTGTATGGCAACAGGAACATTTAAGTATTTGAAACGATTACCAACCCGCAATGCCGCAGGGGAGAAAGTCATCAACGATGACTTGCGTTGGGAATAGTCCCGAACTAAACCGATAAATTGGAACCTGGCGCGTTACTCAGCACGCCAGTGATGACATCATGTCCTATAGTTCCATTAGCATCAAATCGTCGCTCGACCATTTCAAATGAACCATCTTTACGAACTCTGAGTAGCGAGCTGGAGCGAGTGCCGTACGAAGAAGTTTTAACGAAAGCAGGAGAGAGTGCTTTTTCCCAGTCTTTGCTTACTCCAGTACTGGGTAATTCATGATCACTGGCTTCATGGGTATCGGCCAGTAAACGTAAGTACTGATCGGCATTCTTCAAGCCACCATGATCCATTGCTAAAGTTTGTGCGAAGGCTGCCACACGGTGATTCACTTTAGGCCAAGGTGTATCGAGCATAGCATTTGATAAACCATAAACACCCGGCGTTAAAGGATTTTCAGGAAATACCTTGCGGGGACGAATCTGCTGACCCATCATGAGACGATTACTAACCCAATGCATCTCTGCATTTTCTGGATTGCTGAAATCAGCCATCAATAGATTAAAGCCGTTGTATTGATCGAAGCGCTTTGCATGCTTCTGGATAAATTCTTGAGGGCGATCCTTGCCTGCCAGATACATCAGAGAGAGCTCACCACGGGTTCGGGTATCCGGTCTTTTTTCACTTGGTGCTCTGACATTGGTTAAAGCAGCAAAGCGACCGGTTTTTGTGAAGCCTAGCCATGTACCGGGACTGCCTAGAACATCTGCGCTATCTCTACCTGCTAAGACATCAGGATGCTCAGGCCACCAATGCATTGCCTGAGTATCTCGCTCATAAAATTCATCACGATTTGCTGCAACTACCAAAGGGTAGTCAGGATGAGATTTCCAGGCAAAAAGGATTAAGCACATATTGGCAAGTTGAAGAAGTCAGAAATTAGATTTCAATTAATGGGTAAGGTAATGGATCTATTTTTAACACAGGTCCATCTGCGCCTCCTAAATGAATTTCCCCTTTTTCGAGCGCCTCAAGCTTAAGCTCGATTTGGAGGTCAATTCTGGCGGGGTTGAATGGGTTTTTTGCCGAAAGTACGACCATACCAGCCGGTTGATTTGGATCGCTTGAATGAAATAGTTCAGTAGCGGGGCCGCAAGCAATAACAGCTTCACCAGCGCTGACGAAATGTGCCAGATGGAGGCGCCGTTTGATCACACCTCGATATTGACTTCTGGCAACGATTTCTTGGCCTGGATAGCAACCTTTTTTAAAATCTACACCCGAAACCGATTCAAAATTAATCATTTGGGGTACAAACTGCTCTTGAGTTACTAGAACAATTCTGGGAATGCCGCTAATAACCTCAAGATCATTCCACAATTCCAAGACTTCACTATGAGTGGCATCGTAATGAGCCGACTTTGGCCTGGCTGAAATGACGCGCTGAGTAATAGAGTGCTCATTGCTGAACTCTGGAAGTTGCAAGGCTATTTCATCTGGTGCAGCAAGGAAAAGCGCTTGCGCCCCTGTATTGAGCTTGCCTTCAATCACCCAATGATCAGAAACGTCAGTAACCTTAACTTTAGATCTCAAGACATACATTCCCAAGCGCTTTGCAGTACTTGCTGCGATATCCTTAGAAATGAATAAGTAATAGCGTTTTACTTCAACCGCATCTACAAGAGGTGTCTGCAGTAACAACCAAGCGCTCGCTAATAGACGTCCTTTAGGACTGCAGTAGCCCACTAAACGAACTTGATTATTGCCTTGGGCGACTTCAGTGTCTTTCACAGCCTGCATACCTAAAACTGTGTTTGTCAGCTGATTTTGCAGAAACTGCTCTGAATCAGGACCTTCCACCAAAATAAGCCCCCAATCAGATAAGAGGGTGGACTTCCAAGGGTCCAGGTTTTGTGTTTTTGTAGTGGAAAGTGTGTTCACGCTTTTATCATAGCGTGATGAGTAAAAAATTTCAGAAAATGAATTTATTAAACCTAAAACGGCAACCAAGCTGGGTTATCTGGCTACTTGGCGTCTGTGCTGCTGTATTGATCATTTTCTACACCGCAATCTTCCTCATCACAGTTGTGCCAGCAAATTCGAATTTTTCAGACACCTCAGGCTATAAAGTCAAAATTCAGCCTAAATCAGGACTTAGTAGTATTGCGAGGCAAATGCAGGAGCAGGGCCTTTCAGTAAACCCCTTTGTTCTGCATATTAGTGCCCGAGCTCTATTTGTGGGCTCAAGATTAAAGCCGGGTACCTATCTCTTTCCACTTAATGCGGGACTCGGAAGGATCTTATTGCAGATGGCTCGGGGAGATCGAGTTAGGGAGAGTATTGCCATTATTCCAGGTATGACGATTTGGCAAGTGAGGGCTCTCATTGATGCACATCCAGCTTTAATGCATCAAACACGATCCATGAGTTCAAAAACCTTGCTCGCTCAATTACATTTAACTTATCCCAGCTTAGAAGGCGCGTTATTTCCTGATACTTACGTGTTTGATCCTGAGGAGAGCGACCTTGTGATTTATCAGCGAGCAGCTCAAGCGATGCAAAAACAACTTTTATCTGCTTGGTCTCAAAAGAATGAAGCTAGCCCCCTGAAAACACCTTATGAACTTCTCATATTGGCCTCTATCATCGAGAAAGAAACTGGCAAGCCTAGCGATCGTAATTTAATTGCCGCGGTGTTTTTAAACCGCCTCAAACAAGGCATGAAGCTACAGACGGACCCAACTGTAATCTATGGCATAGGCCCTAAATTTGATGGGAATTTGCGTAAAGCCGACTTAACTAGGAACAGTCCCTACAATACCTATATGCAAAAAGGTTTACCCCCCACGCCGATTTCAATGCCAAGTAAGGAGTCTTTGCTAGCGGCCGTGACACCTGCTGATAGTGGTGCCCTCTTTTTCGTAGCAAGAGGTGATGGCACTAGCTACTTCTCTACAACCCTCTCTGAACATGAATCCGCTGTGGATCAATATCAGCGTAAGAAAACTTCGCCAACTCAACAACATTAATTAGTATGACGACTACCTCTCATCCAGGATATTTTATTAGCTTCGAAGGTATTGATGGGGCAGGGAAGAGTACCCACATCGATGCTTTTGCCAAGCTTATTAAAGAGCGTTTTCCTAATCGTGAAGTTGTTTTGACTAGAGAGCCTGGTGGTACAGAACTCGGAGAGCAATTACGTCAGCTGTTGCTAAATGCCCCGATGAATCTGGAGACTGAGGCATTACTCATGTTTGCGGCACGGCGTGAGCATCTTGCCCAAATTATTGAGCCTGCCTTATTGGCTGGAAAAATAGTCATTTCTGATCGCTTTACGGATGCTAGTTTTGCCTATCAAGGCGGAGGGCGGGGCCTGAGTTTGGATAAACTAAATGTACTTGAGCAATGGGTACAAGGCAAATCTGATCAGACTGTTTTACAACCGAATCTCACAATTCTTTTTGACCTACCGGGATCTGTTGCAGAGGCTCGACGCTCAAAAGTGCGAGCTCCAGATAAATTCGAACAAATGGACCTCGATTTCTTTGAACGTGTCCGTCAAGAATATTTACGTCGTGCAAAGAATGATATGAAACGTTTTCATATTGTCGATGCTACCCAAACGCAAGAAGTCATTTGGCGTGATCTAGAGCAACTTAAGTTACCAATTTAGCCGATGCTTAATTCATCTACTGATACCGCTGCACCCAATATTCCACCTTGGCTTGAGCCATTATGGAGCAGTGTAGATCTGCAAAATTTTCCACATGCCGTTTTAGTTCATGGTCAGTCTGGTATTGGTAAGTTTGAATTTGCAATTGAATTAGCCAAGGCTCTACTTTGTGAATCCTCTTCCGCCTCAAAACCCTGCAATGCTTGTGAGGCCTGTCATTGGTTTGATTCTGGGAATCATCCTGATTTTATTGCCCTGGTCCCTGAAACCCATCAAAAGAGATTACCCAAATCCGACTTAGATTTTGATGTTGATGCGCCGAAGAAAAAAACATCCAGCGCCGATGATGAGGAGTCATCAGATAAAAAAGAAAAGAAAAATATCGCGATTGAAGATGCTCGAAAAGCAATAGAGGGGCTTTCTATTGGAACGCACCGGGGTGGTAATCGAGTGATCCTTATTTATCCCCTTGAGTCCTTGCGTCCTGACTCTGCGAATACTTTGCTGAAGTCTCTTGAGGAGCCGCCAGCTCAGACCATATTTTTATTGCTGGCTGATCGTTTAGAAAGAGTGCTGCCCACAATTCGCTCTCGCTGTCGTTTAGTTGCAGCGCCAAGACCTGATCGAGAGGCGGGTTTATCTTGGCTAAGAGATCGCCTGCCTAAAGCGACTGGAGGCAAGCTAAACGAGGATGAGCTTCAAACCGTTTATGACGAACAGGGTGGTGCGCCGTTCTCCGTTTTCAATTCTCTGCTTGCTAGACATCATCAAGATGATAAGGACGAACTTTCTATTGCGATACAGGCATCAAGAATTTTGCTACAAGGCTTATCTCAAGGTAGTCGCATTAACTCTCTAGAGCTTGCTGAAAAAATTCATAAAGCACAGATGAGCCCATTGCTTACCTCAGCGCAAAGATGGGTTGCCGATCTCATGGCCGTAAGCGAAGGTGGCAATGCACGTTACTTCCCTAAACATCAATCAAGCCTGCTCGCACTCAGCAAGCAGGCACGCTCAGCTAAATTGCTTCGTTTTTGGAAACTCTTGACGATCACCCGTCGTCATGAAAATCACCCTTTAGCAAACCGAGTTCAGTTGGAAGCTGTGCTTTCTCAGTATCAACAAATTTTTGAAGATTAAAATCTAGGTCTATGTTCATAGACTCACATTGCCACCTCGATTTCCCTGAGTTTCAAACCAGGTTGCCGGAAGTCCTAAGCAACATGGAGAAAGCCCATGTTCATAATGCCTTGTGTGTTTCGGTTGATTTGCCGGATTTTCCCAATGTGCTCAAATTGGCCGAGGACCATGCGCACCTGTATGCCTCGGTTGGAGTCCATCCAGACTATGAAGATACTCCTGAGCCGACTTTTGAGTTTTTAGTTGAGACTGCAAAACACCCCAAAATTATCGCGATTGGCGAAACGGGCTTGGATTATTACAGAATGGGCGATCGCAGCTACGAATCTATGGAGTGGCAGCGTGAGCGATTTAGAACCCACATCAGAGCCGCTATAGCTTCTAAACGGCCTCTAATCATCCATACTCGCTCCGCCTCAGCTGATACCCTCAGAATTCTCCAAGAGGAGGGCGCTAGCCGGATTGGCGGGGTAATGCATTGCTTTACTGAGAGCCTAGCAGTAGCTCAAGCAGCTATGGAAATGGGCTTTTTTATTTCTTTTTCAGGAATTGTGACCTTTAAAAGCGCCAAAGACCTCCAAGAGACTTGCCGACAGGTCCCGCTCGACAAATTATTGATTGAGACAGACTCACCTTATTTGGCACCTGTTCCATATCGCGGCAAGACCAATGAGCCCGCATGGGTTGCCCAAGTTGGCGAGTTTGTAGCAGATTTGAAGGGGGTTTCTGTAGAGCAACTTGCTAAACAAACTTCTGATAACTTTTTTGAATGTTTTCAGATAGATAGGGTTATTTCTTGAGTAAGTACTTCAAATTATCATGTGTTTTGGCTGTACTCATTTTTGCTCATATAGGGACTGCCAATAGTCAAACGCCATCACAAATCGCTGATTTCACTAAAGCAGCTAAATTTGACGACCTTTCTGAGGTTAAAGACCTCGTTAAAGCGGGTGTGAGCGTAAATACAGTTGATCCTTATGGTGATCCTATGTTGGTATTGGCTGTGAAAGAAAAATCGCTCAAAGTATTCGATTATTTGCTCTCTAGCCCTGAAATTAACATAAACAAAGCCAATTCCTATGGCGAAACGCCGTTGATGATGGCCTCAATCAATGGCGACCTAGAGATGGTCAAGACGCTTGTTGAGGGTAAGAAAGCAGATCTGAATAAGAGTGGCTGGAATCCATTGCTTTATGCATGCTCAAAAGGTCGGCTTGAGGTTGCCCAGTATTTAGTTCAGCATGGTGCTGATGTGAATTCCACCAGCCCAAATGGAAGTACACCTTTGATCATGGCGGCCATGTCTGGCAATGAATATGTTGTTAAGTACTTGCTTGATCAAGGCGCAGACTTAAAAAAACGGAATTCTTTAGGCTACAGTGCGATAGATATGGCTAAACAATACGATCATCCTTGGATAGAGGAAGGCTTAGCATCACGCTGGCAAAAGCTCTATAAAGAGCCATATCCAGGCCGGTCCAAGACCTAACTCCTGAATCGACCCTTGGTTAACTCTGCGTATAATCATTATTATGTCAAACAAGATATCAAGTCATGAATATTGAAATACTCCACTCCCTCGAAAGCTTCAAAACCGTCTACAACCAGGTTGTACTTGAATCTGGCAATAGCGACATCTGGATTATTGCCCTTGCTACAGCAGTAACTTTGGCAATTCATAGTTTTATTGTTTTGGCTATAGCCGGCTTATTTCACAATCTTGATAAAAAGATGAGGAATCGCCATATTTACGGGGGCAATTTCGTAGCTTATTTTGTGGCGGTGATGTTGATTGTTATGAGCCATTTATTGCAAATCATGACTTGGACTTATATTTGCTTAGCTTTTGAGGTACTACCAGACAGCGCCAAGACCTTCTTCTTTGCTGGAGAGATGTACACCACTGTCGGGTATGGAAACTATCACCTGAGCAATAAATGGGAAATACTCCCGATTTTCATCGCCTTTACTGGGTTATTTGCTGTATCCACCTCAGGCGCGGCACTCTACTCGATGATGGGCGCCCTAGTAGACCGTGGCAATAACGGTAAATAACTCTTAGGCTTCAATCCCAATGAATGCCTGGACTTTCTAGGCTTTCGAGTAAGCGGCTATTTTTGGGTAAGTTGGCAGCCAAAAAATCCATTTGATCGGCAAGAATATTTCTGCCCTTGAGGATCATGTCCTCATACAAGCTTGGCATATAGGGGGCATAAAGTAGGCTCATGCCAGCGTTTTCAGGAGTGCGGTTGCCCTTCCTTTGATTACATGGCCGGCAAGAGATCACCAAATTCATCCAAGAGTATTTGCCGCCGCGACTATTGGGAACAATATGCTCTGCTTCCGCATCGCCTTCGTGAATCCGTTCTCCACAGTAGGCACATAGGCCTCGATCGCGCCGGAATAACTTTCGCTTGGTGATGCCGGGGATAACATCAAAGAGATTGATCTTTGCTGAACCTTTTACAGCAATAATTGAGTGCAGCTCAATAACGGACTGTAGTCCTGTTGCACGGGAGATTCCGCCACGCATTTTTAAAATGGGGTCACCAAGGGTCCAAAGCACGCTGTTATCGGCGTAATGTTTGGTAGCTTCCTCTGCATTAACCCAACACTGAGGGATCCCCCCAGCATCCAATTTCAAAATGCTCAGCACAACCTCTCCTTTCTAGACCAGGGCATATTGGCCACTAATCGTTTGATTCATCTTACCGAAGAATCATGACCGAAGCAATACAAGCGGTGGAAGGAAAGTTTATGAGGCTATAAAGCGGATGACTTCCGGCAAATGCTCGGCATATTCCGAAATACCATGGTCGCTTCCCTCCAGGACAAGATGCTTAGCGCCCGGATAGAAATCAACCATTTCACGCCAATTTAAGAGCTCATCACCCTTCGCAGCTATTAAAAAGTAGCGCTCTGGTTGGCTAATTTTAATCACCTGCAGAGACTTTAATTCATCAATATATTCAGGGCGAAAATCAAAAGGTTCATCACTATCGTAGGCCGTCATCATGCCTACATGTGGGGCCAATTCTCGGGCGGCAAAGACTGCGGGATTCAAAACAATCGCTTTTGCTTGATATTTCTCAGCCAAGTAGTTTGCATAAAACCCACCTAATGATGATCCAATAATTACCAAACGGTCTGCGCTACTGCGATCGATATGCGTGGTCACCATATCCATACTAAGTTTTGGTGAAGCCAGTAGTTGTGGGCAATACCACTCATAAGGATGGCTGGGGGATGAAATCAATTCAACCCCCTGCCCTGTCATGACAGCTTTACTAGACCTTGGTGATGAACGAAAGCCATGCAAATAGACAACAAGAGTGGATGGCATCGCTAATACTGACTAATTAGACTTTCTGACCGATTTCAAAGTTGGCCAGCTTCTCTAAGGCCTTAACCATTGCCGAGTGATCCCAAGCCTTACCGCCATGCGCAGCACAAGAATTAAATAAAGCTTGTGCAGTAGCGGTATTAGGCAATGAAACACCCAGTTCCTTAGCACTATTAAGAGCCAAGTTCAAATCTTTCTGATGGAGTTCAATTCTGAAGCCAGGGTCAAATGTTCTTTTGACCATGCGTTCGCCATGAACTTCTAAAATTTTAGAACTTGCAAAACCACCCATGAGTGCTTGGCGAACTTTTGCTGGATCAGCACCTGCCTTAGCTGCAAATAAGAGCGCCTCACCCACTGCCTCAATGTTTAAGGCAACAATAATTTGATTGGCGACCTTGGCGGTTTGACCATCACCATTACCGCCAACTAAATTAATATTTTTACCCATTAGCTCAAAAATAGGCTTGATACGCTCAAACACTTTTTCATCACCACCAACCATAATCGATAGCGTTGCATTTTTAGCACCAACCTCACCACCAGATACTGGGGCGTCTAGATAATCACAGCCCAATGCATTAATTTTCTTGGCAAATTCTTTTGTTTGAATTGGAGAGATCGAGCTCATGTCCACAACAACCTTACCCTTAGATAAACCAGAGGCAATGCCATGTTCACCAAACAAGACTTTCTCAACATCGGGTGTATCGGGCACAATCGTAAATATGATGTCAGCGTGTTGAGCAACCTCAGCAGGAGTTTTACATTGGGTAGCAGTAGATTGAGCAATGTCGTCTGGAACTTTACTTCTGGTGGTAACAAATACATCATGCCCTGCTTTAATTAAGTGTCCTGCCATAGGCGCACCCATAATCCCTAGACCAACAAAGCCCAACTTTAATTTATTGCTCATTTCTGAAAGCCTCTTCTAATTTGTGGAGAAAAAATCTGCTTAAGGACCTTATTCTAGTGCTATAGCTTTAAAACTCGAATGAAAAAAGCGCAAGATGCTTAGTCTTGCGCTCTTCAAACAACCAGAAAGCGATTCTTACTGGGATTCAGCTTTCTTTTTGTTTTGGCGGTAAACAAATGCCGTCAAAATTGGGGTAAGAACAGCCGTAACGATTACAGAAGCCGCCACCTGAATTGTGGCGATTGGGGCAATGGCGGCAAAGGTGGGATCCGCAAGCGCAACGGCTTGAGGCGTGCCGGTCGCATTCCCTGCTGTGCTTGAAGCTGCTGCACCAGCAACTCCAGAGCCACCCAATAAGCGGTCAGCGAGAATACAAACAATACCTGTAATAACCAAAACGGAGAGGCCAAGCAATATTCCGGGAATACCAGCCGTTGTCACGGCTGAAAGATTAATACCCTGCCCTAATGTAAAAGCCATGAAGGGAATAATGATTGGCTCATGTTTGCCAAAGAAATCGCGCAAATCTGAATCCAAATTACCCAGAATGGCTCCAGCAATAATTGGTGCGATCACGGAGAACATTGTTAACCAAGGGATGACGGCTAAACCAGCGCCCACTAAAACCAGCATTGTCAGGAAGGGGCCTGTCTCAATACTTTGAGGCACATAGGTTCCAGCGTCTTCTTTATTGCCGAAAGTACTGGTTAATGCCAAGAACATACCACCATTGGTATCGTTCATTGCGGCTAAAACCGCAAGCGTTGTTAGGCCAATAATGTCGCCGTTAAAGAAGTGGGCAATACTCAGAGCCACTGCGATGGCAATACCGACTTTTGCAAACAAGATGCCAAAGCCACGCTTGAGCATCGTTGGTGCTGCATTGAGAGTCATTTTGGTGCCAACGGTAAAGAGGTACATCGCCAAAAAGGTTGGGTAACCTTGATTAGTCAGCGCTTGAGTGAAGCCGCCAATCTTCATGGCATTTGGTGCAAAGGTATTGAGGAGCATACCGATGAATAGTGGTACGACCATCAATCCACCCGGTACCTTATTAATCGCTTGATAAATTTTCATGTAAACAACCCTTTTAATAGATTTATCTCAGGGGCAAAATGCCCATTTTTATTATTTACTCCTGATGCAGCTTGAGCCTATAAGCTCTCGCACACCAATTAAATAGGATTTGTACAGGATTGTTTATTGATTTAGGTCAATGCCTAGCGAAAACACCTAGTAAATAAAGTATTTTTTATAGTGCAGCGCAATACTGATGCAGAACTACTTTAACTGGGTAGTCATCCAACTGAGTCCGCTTAAAGTATCGCTGGCTGGCTTATATTCACAGCCAACCCAACCTTGGTAGCCCAACTTTTCTAGAAAACGAAATAAAAATGGGTAGTTGATTTCTCCGGTACCAGGCTCATTGCGCCCGGGATTATCGGCCAGTTGCATGTGGGCAATTCGATCTTTGTATTTTGTAATCGTATTGGTCAGCTCACCTTCCATCCGTTGTGCATGGTAGATGTCGTATTGTAGAAATAGATTATCTGCAGCAACCTCATCCATAATGCTAATAGCTTGTTGGGTGCTACACAGATAAAAACCTGGAATGTCATATTGATTAATAGGCTCAACCAGTAACTTTAAATTGGCTTTTTTTAATTCAGCAGCTGCATACCGTAAGTTATTAACAAAGGTGCGATGGAGTTCAGCATGATCGACGCCAGAGGGAACTTTGCCAGCTAAGCAATTTAATTGACCAACACCTAATATGCCCGCATAACGAATTGCTTCAGATACGCCAGCCTTAAACTCTTCAATTCGATCCGGCAAACAAGCAATGCCCCTCTCTCCACCATCCCAATTACCGGCCGGAAGATTATGCAAAACTAGTTTCAAATGGTATTGATCTAACTTAGCCTTAATGTCTTGCGCAGGTATGCCGTAGGGAAATAAAAACTCCACTGCCGTGAACCCTGCTTTAGCGGCCTGCTCAAACCGATCTAAGAATGGGTATTCATTGAAAAGCATGGTGAGATTGGCGGCGAACTGGATCATTGGAACCTTAATCAATAGAGAAAATCAAGAGTTCTGATCTTATCAAAGAAAGGCCATGGGATATGGGTCAACATAGTAAAAAATGAGATAAGATCTATAAGTATCAACTTGTCCTGATGAGAAATCTTATGAAAATGCACCAAAATCCCTTCGGCTATTTATTAGCTTCAAGTTTCTTATTTGCCTCACTAGCATTTAGTCAAACCCCCGCTCCTGAAGACAAACCCATGGTGATTGATGCTGCGGTTACCCATAATAGTTACCAGCTATTTGAAGGCGATGTTCTTGCCATTAATCAAAAGACCAGAACGATCACCTTTAAAAATAAAGACGGCGTCTCAAAATTTGTTGCAGGTCCTGAGGTAAAAAACTTTGACCAACTTAAAAAAGGCGATCATCTCAGCCTGACTTATGATTTAGGTGTTGCAATCGAGCTCACCAAAACAAAAAGTGATGGTGTCCGAAGTAAAGTTGAAACCAGCACTTTGACTGAGACTAAGGGTGACAAGCCTTCGGAAAAATTAACCAATAAGACTACCGTTATTGCCGATATTATTGCTGTCGACCGTGAAAAGAAGCTGGTAACAGTGAAGGGGCCTAGCGGAAAATTAACCACAGTAAGCGTTACCAATCCAGCCCTCCTCAATGATGTGAACCCAGGCGAACAAGTCAAGATTATCTACACCGATGCAATGGCCGCTTCAATCACAAAATCCAAAAAATAATTTGTTGTAAATGTTCATTGGGCGAGATCTCATGAGGCTTTTTATAAGCCTCATTTTCATTGCATGGCTTACCGCATGCGCTAACACTACCAAGCCAGGCGCAGTCGGAATCAACCGATCCCAATTCATGGTGGTTTCATCTGCAGATGTTAATAAACTATCAGCAGCGAGTTTTGAAGAACAAAATAAAAAAGCTAAAGAAAAAAATGTTCTGATTACATCGGGTCCAACCTACGATCGCTTGAAACAAGTAGCGAATCGTCTAATCCCGCAGACAGCTGTTTTCCGGGACGACACTCGGACCTGGGAGTGGCAGTTAAGCTTGATTCAATCAAACACATTAAACGCGAGTTGTGCGCCTGGGGGAAAGATCACTTTTTATACCGGGATCATTGAGCAACTCAATTTAACGGATGATGAAATTGCTGCCATCATGGGTCATGAGATGGCCCATGCTTTGCGTGAGCATGGACGTGAGCGTCTATCAGAAGCGCTAGCCCAAAATGCGGTCACCAATGTCGCTCTTGCAGCTGCTGGAGCAAATTACGCCTCGGGCATTAACGCTGCCAACCAAGTGGCACAATATGTCTTAGTGCTACCTAATTCACGGCAAAATGAGTCAGAGGCCGATGCTATTGGTCTCGAGTTGGCCGCAAGAGCGGGTTATAACCCTCATGCTGCCATTACTGTGTGGCAAAAAATGCTCAAGGCGACGCAAGGTAAGAATCCGCCAGAATTTTTATCGACCCACCCTTCTGGCGAGACCAGAATTGAGCAATTGAATGCCCTAATGCCCGCAGTTGAGCCACTCTATATGACGGCTATCAAGACTACACAATCGCAAATTGGTAAAACAACCAATAAGATTAATTAGTTCTTGGCGGCTGGAGGGGTCGGAATGTTTGGACCTTGCTTAGATTTTACTGGCTGAGCTCCAGGGCTGGCTGGTGCAGTTGGAGCAGGTTTGACTGGCTGTGAAGGTGGCGCTGATGGCCGAGGGGACACAGCAGAACCACCAGCTTAAGTCGGAGAATTTTTGGCAAAAGGATCGTAACCAAAGCCGGCTGCATGAGCAGCAAAGACTAAGAAAAGACTCAGGAAGATGGCTAAAAAAGACTTCATCTTGCTATTCTCCCATACAAAACAGCAACATAGCAAATTGCGCTGTAGCTGGAGAAAAGAGTCTATTTCTCAGGACTTTCCTGACTACGCACCTTTTTAAGGGAGAGGCTGGCCTGGGTTAAAAGGCGAAAATTGCTATCGCTGACCTTAGAAATCAAAATTGCCCTGTAGCGCTCTCGTTGGAGCCATTCCACCACGCCAACAGCAATAAAGGCAATCAAGATATACGACAAAAACACAAAACCATCCTGCGGGGTTGGCATGTCATAAGAGTCAAACGGCGGGACAAAGAAGAAAAACGCAATTGGCACAGACAAAACAATCGTCAGTATGCTGGGTATATAGCCGAAGAATAAAGCGATGATGATGGTATTTAGAATAAAAAACGTCATGGGAATATTGCCCTGCAAGAAATCTTGGAGGCTATAACGTATCGAAAAAGCGACAAAAACTCCGAATATCGCGAAAAAATACGCTTCAATACCGGATTTAGCCCAACGCTTCGAATTCTTAATCTGCATAAGCAATAATGTGAATATTAATTAATAGGCATCTAACTACACTCAATGACTTCCATCGCAGAGCAACCAGATCGATATGAGACATTCTATCAAGGTAATACGGGCCATGCGGTAGTCTTATTGCCAGGCCTTTGCGGCTCAGAACTTGAGATGGGCGCCATTCCACGTCTACTTAAGCAATCCAACCACACCTACACCATCCCCAGAATCAAGGGGTACTCTGCACATACTGGTCTTACAGGCTATCAGGAGTGGATCGATAGCGTTGATCAATTTGTTACGGATCTATCCCAGACGCATCATTCGATCTCAATTGCAGGACTGAGTATGGGTGCTACGCTTGCGCTGGCAGTAGCAGAACAAAATAGCAAAGTTCATAGCTTGGTGATCTTATCGCCTGTTTTCTTATTTGATGGTTGGTCTGTGCCGTGGTACAACCCTTTTTTAGCGCTCCTTTACAAAATCGGTATTCGTAATTGGCACTTCAAAGAGCGGGAGCCTTTTGGCGTCAAGAATGTTGAATTAAGGCGCCATATTCGAAAAGCGGTTATGGCCAATACCGTCAGTGAGCTTGGGGCAGCTCATTTACCAGCAGTTCATCTATATCAGTCGCTGGAACTCATTAAAGCCACCAAGAAAGATTTGAGCTCTATTACTGCGGATACCTTAATCATTCATGCCATTGATGATGAAACCGCTTCACCCAAAAATCCAGAAATTATCATGAATCGAATTTCTTCTGAGACCTGTCGGATGATCTGGCTTGGTAATTCCTATCACATGATCACAGTAGATAACGAGAGAGAAGTTGTTGCCAACGAGGTCAATAATTTCATTAATCAAACTATCGGAAAAGATAAGATTGTTGATCAAATTTCTATAGAAACCCCTAGCTTGGTTATTAAAAATCGCGATAGAAGTTAGTCGAATGAAAAAATGGTTTTATTGCGTTTGGGCTGTTGTTTTATTGGCATGGATGCATTCCATATCGGCTCAATCCTTGCCGCCTTTTAAGGCTATCAATACAAATTACCGTGCAGTCACGCTAGGAAACTACCTTGGGGAATTGAACGAAGAAAATGCCAACCTCAAGATACGTAGACTCAGTGTGGATTCCGCTAAAGCAAATGCAAAAGATGCGGGTAAGCCATATCTAAGCCCCATTCTGACCTATGTGAGAGGCAGTATGTACACGCAAGCCCCCTACTCTGGCTATACCAACCCCGCTTCGAATACTTTGGGTGCAATGGTCACGATTGAGGGCTGGGGAAAACGCTCGGCACGAGAAGCTCAAGCAGAAGCAGATGCAAAACATAAATTAGCTGAAATGATCACAGAGAGTAAGGCAATCGAGACAGAAGCTATTTTTAACTATATCGATGCTTTGCGGACTAAATTGCTTTGGCAGTCCTATCAAGCGGCAATAGATGGTTTGAAACAATACCAAGCCGGGGGCTCTGCTCAGGAAGCTGAATTCATTGCAGCCCAGAAAATTCTCGCCAACGATTTGAAGTATTACTCGTATGGCTTAGTAAATTACTTAGGCAAAGCGGATTCAGACTTAATTTTGCCTGTTGGCACCTTAAACATGGAGCCGCAAAACTTTAAGGTTGAGGAACTGATTGCGCATGCTAGAGAAAATCGAGCAGACATTTCATCTGGTCAAGCAGCAGTAGAGTCAGCAGCTGCAACCCTAGAGGTTGTGAAGGCCAGCAAAAATGTGGACTTCCTTCCAGGAGTCTATTACACACAAACCCCGCCCTATTCTAGTAGCGGAGTTAATTACGGTACGCAGCAGTCATTTAGCTTTCTGGTGAACGTTCCATTGGGTAATGGCCTTTTAGTGAATTCGGACATCACTACTGCTGCCAATAATCAAGCGGAGCAAGAAGTCAA
>Ga0208503_1000093_pt1 | contig 18484 bp, 11 predicted proteins | sample CryBogCBE31Jul07_FD_184584 | JGI IMG/M metagenome (GOLD analysis project Ga0208503, IMG submission 184584) | Freshwater microbial communities from Crystal Bog, Wisconsin, USA - CBE31Jul07 (SPAdes) (version 2) | ecosystem: Environmental > Aquatic > Freshwater > Lake | place: Crystal Bog...
GAAGCTGGCGGCACATTGGATGATATTCGAGAGACAATGGGTCACTCAGATGCGCGCACAACATTGCGATATATTCGCGGTAAAAAACTCGCTCAATCAAAGCGTGTTGCAGAGCTAAGACTCGCTCTTTCTAATGGGTAAAATCGTTCCGGCGTCAACCGGACGGAACTGGACGGAACGATTTTTCTAAGTGATTGATTTTATGGAGCGGGCGAAGGGAATCGAACCCTCGTATACAGCTTGGGAAGTAACCATCACTCATTGTTTTTTAACGCTTAGATCCGGCGCTGTTATTCTCAAATGCTTTGCCGCCGCCAGTTAAATTAGGAAAGTTTGGTTGAGGAAATGCGGACTTGTCTGCGGGCTGATCCCGACACTTCAAAGCCATTTCGATGAGGCGATCATTTAAGTCTCTCTCTCGCGTATCACGCAGCGCGATATAGCTATAGATGCGATCATCATTGCGCATCATATACCAGCCGAGCGCGCCAAGGATTGTGAGCAACAAGACGATCATTGCGATCATGACCGGGTTGATCCGATAAGCCTCGAAGACTTTGCCCGCCACGGTATTAACAGTTCCGCTGCTAACCTGTGGATAACTATCCTGGTCATACCGGGTAGGTTCTGGATAGCTTGTCGGGTAGTTTCTGCGTGGTGGTTGTGGTTTGTCCATGAGAGTTAGGGGGATTGCTCCCCCCTCCCATTATTAGAAGCCGGTTCCGTAATTTCCCTGACCGCCACCAAATACGCTAGACGTATTCTGAGCAACGCCCTGGATCGTGCCTGGGCCGCTGGCAACAACATTTGATGATGTTGAGCCAGATACAGTGCCGCTACCCGTAGCGTTAAGATTGCCGGAAAACGTCTGTGTGCCAGCACCAGTTGACGAGCCGCCGAACGTATTGTTCAGAGCCGTGTTCTGTGTCTGACCACTCGTCAGGCCCGTTGTGCCATTGGTTGTCGTAGCAGATGTGCTGCTATTACTTCCAGTGATTGACGCAGGACTTGTCGATCCCGTCGCGCCAGCGGAATTAGTGCCGCTCACGCTCAGGTTAGTCGTATTGCCAACAGTCGTATTCTGTGTGCCGTTAAGCGACCCAGTGTTTGTTTGCGACCAAGTTCCGTTGTTGGAGTTGTTGGCGCTGTTTGTGTTGGCTCCACCAAAGGTCATGCTGCCAGTAATGTTACCAGTAGCATTGCCCGTCAGAGACGCCGTGTTGTTGGACGTGCCAACAGCACCAGCCGAACCTTGGTGCGCAGTAGCAGAGTTAAGATTAACAATGCCACCGCCCATTGATGTGAAATTTCCACCATTGGAGAAATTTCCACCAGTAGCGCCAGAGCCAGCGTTTACAGGCGCAGGGGCCGTAAATTGCTGTGCATTAGCAGCACCAGCGACAGTCAACCCAACTGCCAGGGTTACAAGATATTTCATGTCCATACTCCTTAAATTAGAGGGAACTACCGCCCTCCCCGGCTAGTGAAAACTGGGACAACCCATTCTCCACTATCTGACTTGATTGCCCCAGCGGATCTGGCATGTTTGTCTGAGGGAAACTGTTGCGCTTTAAATGCGTTTCCCTGGCTATCGTAAAATAAATCTTCTATTTTCTCGCTATCAGTTCTTGTGTCTTGTTCTTGCGCAGCTTCTTTTGCCTGTTCTTCTATTTGCTGTTTTGATTGCTCATTTATATATTTTGCTATCTCGCCCATGTATTCAGTTTGGCGATGATCGCTGAGTTTCTTTTCTGACGCTTCAATAGTAGGGCAGAAAAGCCCCGCCGCTGCCAACGCACGTGTAATGTCATCACGCCCCTGACACAGCAGGACTAAAGCAGCGGTTGCCTGTCCAAGCTGGCTTAACATTCTGGCATTTAATCGGTTTGTGCATTGCTTATCCTCCATTGGGATACCGACTGAAACGCCGCCAAGAATAGTGCTGGCTCCAAAGGTCATGCTGCCGAGACAGGTTTCAACGGCGCTAACCGCCATGCCAGGAGCTATCGCGCCGGGGGCTTGTCTGGGTATCCGACTAATACTGACTGATGGTTGGTTTACGTTTGCCCCAGAATTAACAGCTAAGTCAGTCGTGCTAGTGTTATTTGTCGATGCAGCGTTATTGTTGGCTTGGCTATATGCGGGTGTTGTAACAAAAAATAATAACGCAGCTGCGACAACGCTACGCAGAACCATAATCATTGTCGGCATAGGCCATCTCTGGGCCATACTCATCGTGAGGCTCATCCATTGGATCTAACTCCGATACTTGATTTGGCTCGTCAGTGAGTTCCTCGCCTGGATAAACCAGCGCAAGGATCGCCTCTCTTACTTCCTCATCCTCACGCAACGCAGCCAACAACCATGCGCGGAAATCTGCCGTCGCCGCTTCTGGAACTGGCGCTGGCGTTGGTTGTTTTTGCTCGGCAGCTAATAGCGCCTCACGGAACTTCTCAGCGTAGCCAGCAATCAATTGAGCGCGATCTGTGCCGTTAATAATACGGCGCGCACCAACGTAATCTCTGCGGCCATTGCCAATGTAATCGGACAATTTCTTGCCAGTAAAAGCCCCTTCTGCCATGCCCTCAAACGTGGCGCGCAAAGCAATCGGCCAGCTCAATCCATCCTCGATTGAGCTAATCCCCCATCGTTTCCAGTTTGCAGCCCATGTTACTTGAACAAGGCCGACGCCAATATAGGGATAATATTTCTTTGACCTTAGATATTGCTGGCCACCGCCCTCTTTTATGGGGCGCATAACTTTGCCAGTTTCGTGATAGATTGTTGCCAGAATATACGCCAACTCTGCGAGCTGGATCTTCCATCTGTTTTTTGAATATTCATCTTCCCAACATTTAATGATCCGCTCCATCCCATCGACCTGACCTTTAGTCAGACCGTTAGGGAATAACGTCTTACGGACAGCGGAAAAGAAGACGGCGAGATCAATCATGCTAGGTCTTTATGCAGGGCAACAAGGCGACGTTCTTGGGGCGCGTTTCATTACCGCCATTTACGGCTATTGAAATGCCTGTGTCGGATCCGCGAGTAAACAATTCTCCATATGCGTTGGCAAAAATGCCACACGCTATATAGTCAGGATCATTGTTCGCGCCGTTACTGCCAGATTGAGACGCTTTATGATGAGCATGACCGGGATCATTAACGTCGTGACCATGACTTCCAAACATATCGCCTTGCCCAGAGCCAAACGCGCGCCCAGCATCAACGCCACGGCCATCATCCCATCCACGGATAAATTCACCGCGTAAATCTGGGACGTTAAAATTTGTGGCGTCACCTCCAAACGTGTCGCCTATAGCGGCATGTAAAAATGGATAAGATGCAATAGGGTGTGAAGAACCATCGCAAACTAACCATCCAACAGGTGGCGTTTTCATAGCGTAATACATGACAGCGCCGGGTGCAGCGCCGCCGCTTGTAGGGCTATAGAAATCAACAGAGCCATCTGCATTAAGCGTCAGATTGTTTTCTACGCTCGACGGGTGTTTGATGATTGTGGTTTCAAGTGTGGACATGGTTAGACCTTTATGCAGCCAAGAAGCGCAATGTTTTTAGGGCGGGTTTCTGTGCCGCCAGCGCGATCAATTGAAACAGTTATTCCCGTCTTAGCTTCATGTAACCAAGTTTTTGGATCACCGTTTACAGGGCCTAAATCTGGACAATCTTGTGAACCAGCGTTGTAAGAATAAGGACTTGAATGTGTATGACCGGGATCATTAACTGTTACATTGTGGCCATGACTTTCAAAAGCATCGTCTTGAAAAGATCCAAACGCACGACCAGCATCTACGCCACGGCCATCATCCCATGCTCTAACAAAGTTAGCGCGCAAGTCAGGGAGATTAAAAGTCGTGCTGCCATCACCAGCGCCAAACACAATGCCAATAGCTTTGAACAAAGCAGCGTATGTGCTTCTTAAAATTGCGCGACCATCGCAAACTAAATAACCTTCCGGCGCAGTCTGCATTGCAAAAAAAGCAATCGTTCCAGTATCAACGCCAGATATGTTGACCCCGGTAATAACGCCATTTCCGTTAATCGTAACAGGCATATCGGGCCTCAGTATTTAATGATGGGAAGAAGGGCGACGTTCACTGGCCTATTTTCTGGCGCAGTTGGAACAACGCGAGAAGCGTCAAATTCAAGAAGATTAGGCGAAGGATTAGCTGTTTCTGCCGCCGCAGAGTTGCCACCACCAATTAAATAAAATGCTCCTGTGCCGCCATCAAAACAATTTCTGTTACTTTGCTGACCAACGCTACCCGTTATATTTCTAATCGCGTCTCCTTGCGCTGAACCAAAACCTCTACCGGGATCAACGCCACGACCATTATCCCAACCGCGAATAAACTCGCCGCGTAAATCTGGGACATTAAAGTTTGTTGCATCGCCGCCAAACGTATTGCCGATTGCAGCATGTAAATTAGGATATGTTGCAACAGGATGAGATGAGCCGTCACAAACTAACCAACCGTCAGGCGCAGCTTGATACGCGCCGAAAACAACAGTGCCCGTTGGAACACCACCTGTAACACCCTCAACAGCTAACGTGCCGCTAACAGTTGGCATCTTAACCGTTGTCGTATTCGGGCTATCATTTGATACAAGTATCGCCTTGCCGCCCTGTGCATTTACAAGTCCAACCGCGCTAACCATTGCCGCCTCTTAAATGATTGTCCAAACGCTGCCGCTCGGTATCTCAACCGTAACGCCATCGTTGATTTTCACAGGCCCAAATGTGCCAGCGTTTTTACTGTCAGGAATTATGTATGAGTGCGCGACGACAAGATCGTTGAGGAAGAACACCTCATCACCGCCAGCGCCAGTTGCACCACCGCCACCGCCTTGACCGCCGGGAAGGTTTTTCAGCAACGAGCCATCAACTGCGGGAAGACGCGCAGCTTCATCTAATTGCACAACATTGTTCGGCAGCTCGCCAGCATCTAATATCGCGGCAGTTCCAAGATTAAGGTTCTCACGCGCAAGGCCAGCATTGGTTAAGTCAGAAAGGTTTGCGTCTTTCTTTAATGAATTAACGTCAGGCGGTCCCTCTGGGCCAACAGGCCCCTCTTTTCCGGGCGGGCCGGGTTCTCCTTGCGGGCCGCGCTCTCCGACATCGCCGTCTTTTCCCGGCGGCCCAGCAACGCCCTGCGGTCCCTCTTTTCCTTGCGGGCCAACGATACGACCAGCGTTAATCCAGCCATCAACCTCAAAACCGGGGCTATTAGTGAAGATATAAAGATTGCCAGTATTCTGTGGTTGCTGTGTGCCGTTGTAAATAAGCGCATCGTTAGCGGCGAACTGAATATCAGCCGGAGGTTTACCGGGACCATCAAAGTCTTTCGGGATTAAACCATTGGCTGGCAGCTCGTCAGGTGTGCGATTAACAAACTCACCCTTAGCTTGACCTGTAGAACCGGGAGGACCGCGATCACCGTCCCGGCCTTGTATTCCTTGCTCGCCGGGAGGACCACACTCGCCGGGGTCTCCGGGAGCGCCATCTGCGCCATCATTTCCGCGAGGCCCTTCGGGACCACGAACACCCTGTATTCCCGGCTCGCCAGCGGGTCCGGGCGGTCCTTGCACATGACCAGAATTAACCCAACCAGAAGGGTTATATTCATTGGCCGTAACATAAACCCAGATGTCGCCAGTTGGCGTGTAGATCAAACCATCGTTATAGGCGACTTGATATGACTTCGGCGGTTTGCCGGGGCCATCAAAGTTAGCAGGGATTAATCCGCTTGGCGGCAATTCTGACGGCGTAGCAGTTGAGAAACTACCCGTTACCGTTGCAAACTCTCCGGGCGGTCCTTGAACACCAGCGGGACCAGCAACGCCCTGCAATCCCTGCACACCCTGCGGCCCAACCTGTCCAGCAAATCCGCGAGGCCCCGTTTCGCCCTTTTCGCCGCGCACACCTTGCGGGCCAGCAACAGCGCCAAGGTTTGCCCATGTTGACGGCGCATCGCCAGCTTTAAAGGTAACAGTCGTGCGATTGATTAAATCGCCAACGTAAGAATAGACATGATAATTATATGCCGCACCAAAGACGACAGCTTCTCCGGGTCTGAATTGAACATCCTGCGGAGGAATACCGGGGCTATCAAAGTTCTTTGGAATTAAGCCATCAGCGGGAAGATCGCTTGGAGTTTTATTAGCAACCGCAAACCGTAAATCTGCCGTTTGGCCCGGAGGTCCAGAATTTCCCTGCGCTCCTTCTGGCCCGACCTCGCCCGGCTCGCCGCGAGGCCCGTCTTGGCCCTGCAATCCTTGGACGCCCTGCGGCCCAACTAATCCGTCTTTTCCCGGCGGCCCCTGTGGTCCGGGTGGTCCAGCGGGAATATTGTTTATGCGCGTATAGGCTTCGCGCAACGCTGTGACGACATAACCGTTTTCATAATTATATTCACGGCGCGATATGCCAGAAGCAGTCGGCATAACAAGTTGTCGAGGGCGTATGACGCCGACAACTTCAATTTTTGTAAATGCTGGAACGGGAGAGACAAAATTAATCTGCGCATCAGTTAATGGTTGCGGTAATGATGCAAGGTCTTGGCCGCTTTTAGATGATAAAGTCCAAACATTCGGGTTCTGATCCAACCCGTTAAATCTTACGAGAAGATCCTCCGCACCGCCGTAAACTGGATAAGGGACATCAACAAAAGAAACTGGTCCCGTATTCGTGTAAACAGCAATTCGGTCGGCATCTGCTACTGGCGGGACGGGTGGTAAGGACATGCTTCTCTCTCTCGATTGCGGAGACAAAAAAGCAGTCATTCACCCCAGATTAAACGCACCGACTAATAGCCCCAATTTTCCATCATGGTCTTTTGTTTCTTAGTCGGCTTAACATCTGCGCCACTAACAGCCGCAGCTTCGCCTAAATCATACAAAGGCCAAGCAAGGAAATGATTTTGCCCCGGCATCATCTTTCTGAGATTGTGATACGTCGAGCCAGTAGCGTTTCCTGACGCCGCATCTATCGCAGCATTAATACCATTGCCAACAAGACCAAAGGCTGGACCCATTACAGCTTGAATTTGTGTCCTATCGCCAGCGCGCATATATGGGCTATCAACGCCAGCCAATCTCCAAGCGTCTAACCTGCCATTTGTTGCAGATGAAAACTGCTTGTTGATGTCGCTATAGATCGGCGCAAATGACGCAAGATCGGAAACCTCTTTGATGACCTGCATTGGATCATCTGGAAATTCCTCGCCTCGATCCATCTTCTGCAAGTAAAGGGCTAATGTCCCTAAGCCGCCAGCCCATAAATAACCGCCGAGCAGCTTCATATTAAGATTCTGCATGTTCGACGTAGCCATGATTTCATGTGCGCGCCAAGCATAGCTTTTGAACTGGAACACAGGAGCGAGCAGTTTGTGGCTTGTCCAGATAGGAGCTGTAGCAACCCCCGGAGTCATAACAATCGTGTTACCCTCACGGCGCATCGCCATCTTAAAATAACGCTTGGCTTCTTGCGCCTCTGGCGTCATGTCCCACTTGTCTATATTGGCGAACTTAAAGCCAATGTTGAGGTTGTCGGCAGCATGTTTCTCATACTGGCGACCAATTTCCTTGGCGACATCAACCGGAATGTTAGCGTCGAAAAGTCTCTGCAAGTCCTCTGCGGTATGGGCGCCATTAGCGACACGCTGCGCGGCCTCTCCAAAGACGCGCGTTGCCGCAGTCACACCCCATGATTTCATCGCATCGGTCCAAGGCATCAGACCGTTGAGGATCATGTAGCGGCTTGTTCCATATGCAAGTGACTTGGAAAAAGGATTGCCCGGACCCTGCACAATCTCTGGCAACTGAGCCCGCATAAGGGTCATCGCCGTTTCTATACCAAGACCAAATTCTTTTGCTTGGCGTCGAACTTCAGCGTCATACATCCCCGGCTTCATTTGAGCCAAAGCTCTAATCATTGGGAAGTATTGATGTTTAAATACGTTGCCAAGACCCCAACGCAATGACGCAGCGCCGCCAGCGTCAACGACTGAGGAGAGAACGGCGCGACCTAGAGACGCAACCGTAGAAATGCTCTGCATGTCTCTGGCAAAACCAGCGGCCATGTTGGTGGTCATGTCAGGCGTATAGCCATGAATACCGCGCAACCGCTCAGCAACAACAGTCAACTGATCTTTGTCGATCTTTTGCTGTGCGGAATAATTATTAATCAACCTCAAATGTTGTTCTTTACTTATTTCACCGTCCTCTAAGCGTTGATTTGCCGCTCTTTTAAGGTCGAGGTATTCATTATCGATAAGAGACTTTCTCTCAGCGAGATCAAGACTACCCATTTTTTCAGCAAAGATAACGTCAGTTGGAACAGTCCTTGACCATGACGCCATAACGTCGCGCATGTCTGACTTTAGAAACTTAGATTTTTGATCGAAAGGAATTGGAACAGTTCTACCCCTAAAGCCGCCGCGCAGCTCTGGATCTGCTTGATACACAGGGCCATGATTTGCTTTGTCGCCATCATAGTTAAGTCGGTTATTAGATGAATATCTAATATCGTCAGCAATCTCGTTGGCTTGTTTTAGAAGATTATTGTCTAATTCTTTGCCAGTTAGATCGAGGTCTGTTCTGCGCATGACGCGACGAGCAAAAGATTCCACGGCTTGGTCAGCAGTCGTAAGACGCTCACCGCGACCTTGATACGTTCCTTCTTCGATCTTTGCGTTACGCTCTGCCTCGGCCTCAGCTCTTGCAGCCAAAGCTGCCTTTGCTTCTTTGTTGCTTTTGCCAACCCATTCACCGACATGCTTTTCAAGCAACTCGCGCATATTGTTGTTGTGGCCTATTTCCTCGGATAGTTTTCTTTTAGCCTCATCAACTGTAGCAATATGGGCCGACTCTTTATTGGCCAATGTATTGCCACGGTTTCTAATCTCAGTCTCAAATACAGCGCCACCCTTGGCGAGATCGCCGCGAGAAGCCATAAGGTTTGTTATGTCGTTTCTATTCTTTTTGATTGCCTTGGTATAAGGCGCAATCTCTTTTCTGATCTTTGCAGCTTGAGCCCTTAACGCTTTTAAGGTCGCCGCATCTGGCATTGAATTAGCGAGCTTGGCATTTTCAGACGCCCCTCTAATGCCGCCCTTTGCTGACTCAATTAAAGAGTCAATGTGATTAACTAAATCTTCAGCGCCAGCAACATGCTCAAACGCAGACTTGGTGTTTTTAAGTCTAGCGTTTGCATTGATGAGATCGAATATCTGGCTCTCTACTTCTTTGATATGAGGTAGACTGTCTTTCTCAGCGCCAATCTTTGTTCTAAGAGCCTCAAGTTTATTTAGCTGCGGCTGAATAGAATCGGTTAATTTCCTGACATTAGCGCGAGCTGTATCAATCGGCGCGCTTAGATCAGCCGATCGCGCATAGGCAAACTTGTTAAAGCGCCTGACTTCTTCTTGCTGAATAGCGAGCTTGTCGAGATTTTCCTGACCACCATCGATGATTTTGTTTAATGTCTCGATAAACTCATCAGATGATTTTAATGCGTTATGATAAAGGCTGATCTTTTCACGCGATGCGACCTGAGCCTCATGTTGAGACTTGAGGCTTTTGTAAAACATATCAATAAAACCAGTAGGGTTTTTATCGATTTTTACAGGGTCGTATATGTGCGGCGCATATGTTTCTGCACCCATAGGGCTACCAAGCTCATCAGCTAACAGCTTAGACCCGTCATTCATCGTGACTTTTTGAGCGCGTTGCTGCCAATCACTAAAGATTTTTCTGACAGCCTTTGCAGCGTTTTCAACTTGCGGCAATGCTTCTTCTGGGCTGACAGCTCCTACGTCTTTGTCGCCCATGTTGAGAGCCTTAAAGACGCGATCATTAAATTCTTCATATGATAAAGATTCGGCGGGCTTAGGGGTGACGCCCCAATAATTAGACCCCGTTATTCTTAATGTTGGCTCTTTATCTGCGCTGCCAAACCGATGTTCGGCATAAGCCTCGTCAACAGCTCTGATTGAATTATACAGCTCAATGTCTTGAGCCATGCCTTTTTCAACTTCAATCGAACCGCCATTTAAGGTTCTCAGCTCTCCAAGTTGCTGGTTAGCCGATCGTCTTGCCGTGTCTGCCATGTCAAGCAAAGTTGCGCGAGCAACCTTTGAATGACTGTTCTCCATTATGTTGCCAACAATACTATTGCCAACAACATGAGACATGCGGCCAAGAGGCGTAACAATGTCGGCAACAATGCCGCCAGCCTTTGTCCTCGCTATACCTTCAATGATCTGACCAGCCTTGTCGTAAACAGGCTCAAGCATCTTTGGCCCGACCGTGGCATGGTCAAGCTCCCTGCCCTGCAATATCTCATCGGCCTTTGTCTGAGGCTGCTCGCCTTTATACTCAGAATAGACCCATGCTTTTTTAGGCTCTGGCGTCTCTGGCGCGACCTCGATGCCGCCCTTAACGCCGTTCATCTCGCCCGTTACTGGCGGTGCAAGGTTCTCTCCATCGGTCTTTACCTTCTCGCCGTTCAGCATCTTCATATCTTGCGTGACGGCAGGAGCTTCTGGCCCAAATGGATTGTCGCTGGAATAGGCCGTAAAATCGCTCTCAGGAGGGTTTACAACAACATTCCTGCCCTCATCTCCAAGAACAGGCTCAGCCTCACCACGCGCCTGTTTTATGCGCTCTATGACGGGGGCCAGCTTCTCTCCGGCATAGGCCAACCCTTTGCCTAAAACGACAGATCCCACAGCGGCGGCAGATATTGCCATTAATGAATCTTCATTGGTGCGCGTTGGATCATTGGCGCGATACCAAGGCTCCATAGCGCCAGCGGCCACAGCGCCGCCTAGTGCCATCTTAGCGCCTAGCGACCAAGCCTTTGGACCCATCATGCCGGGAATAACAGCCGCCGGACTAACCATCCCGTTTAGAAACCTAACAGGAACCCCAGACCAACCCATGCTCTCCAATATCTTGTCGTTATCGATATGCTCCTGCCCCTCGGCAATGAAGCTGTCGAACTCAGACCTGTTATGCAAATTGACGAGCTGATCTAACTTACCTTCAGCCCATGTTCCGTGAGCTGCCTCAATGGGATTAAAGTTAGGGTCAGGTGTGCGATCAATGGCGCCATTGTTATATTGATCGCGCAATGTGTCGTAGAGAACATAGAAATCATTCTCATGCCAAAGGGCATTGAGGTAATCCCAAGTCGTATAATCTTTAGGAGCCTCTGGCGCTTTTTGAGGCGCTGGCGCTGGTTGCTGTGGTTGAGGCGCTACAGTCTGGTTTGGGTATTTCTCAGCAATTTGTTGCCGTGTCGCCTCAATGCTTTTTTGCCGCGAATTATCTGGCGGCGTAAACATAACATTATCTTGAGTTTCTGGTTGAGACTGCGGCTCATCAGCCTGAGCAACTTGATATGGATTTAATGCTGGCGCTTCTTCTACCTGACGCGCCGAAATTTCATTCTCTACACGCTCATTAATGTCAGGAGTTGCTGAACTGCCTGACGCTGTTGGCGACTCAGGCAGAGATACATTTTCTTCTTCATCCATATTACTGACCTAAGTTTGGAACAGGCATCTGTTGCTGCGCGCTCTCATTAGGAAGACCATAGCGCAATGGCTTCTTGTTTTGATCTAAAAGCAGGTGCCACTTGCCATCAACGTCCTTGACTTGGATCATGTATGTTGGGTTCTTCATGTCGATGCGCTCATTTGCCGTTTGCTTGTCGGACAAAAGATAAGCTCCGGGCTTTGCGCCAAATCCAAATGTTCCGGAAGATCCAGCCGCCATTTGCGGCGTAAAGATAGCATTGTTATCAAGTCTGATATTTTGCTTCATCGCATTATCAAACACAAACTTGTTAAGCCCTTGCGTAAAAGGCTGAAGCATTTCTGGATGTTCTCCGTAAACATTCTCAGGAGAGTTCCATAGCAAACGACCGCCATTAAAAGATGATCTTTTAAATGAGTCTCCAACATAAGCTGCCGCTATTTCCTTAGCGCCTTTATCTGTTGCATTGTTGGCATATGCGCTGATGTATCGTTTACGGAAAAGATCAACCATTGCATTTTCGCCACTTTCTTTGCTGAATTTGTCTGGAGAAACTGGAGAATCTTTTGCCACATTATGAAAAAAGCTATCGTTTGACATAGACTCAATAGCTTTGTTGTCTTTAAGATAAGACATTACTTTGGTTGGCGTAAAATCAAGAGCGGCCTTTGCTGCCTCTCTTTCTTTTGCGCGATAAACAGGATCGCTTGTATTTAATTCACGCTGGCTATTTTGAAGCTCAACAGCGGTTTTCCCAGAATTATATCTAGCATTATACATAAAGGCTTTGATGTCATTTACAGACTTCTCGCCAAAGTTCCCACTAAAAACAACTGGCCCCATATCATGGGCGTAATCAAGGAACTTGTTTGCGGGCAAAGCACGATTAATATCGTCAGACTTTGATAAACCAAACAATGATTTGACTACGTTCTTATTGCTAAGAATACGCGCCATTTCCTGCGGACTAGAAACATTGGCTTGAATCCCGCCAAGTATTTCCGAAACCTGTAAACCATCGGCATTGTCAAGCGTATCTGCTAGAGCATCTAAATCTTTTTTTGGATAAACATATTCCATTAAACTTCCAGTGCCGATCTTTTCTTTAAGAGCAGCACCAAATTGTTTACGCTGATCCATTGCTGTCCCAATAACCTGACCAGCATTTTGAGCGCCAAACTGTTGTGGGTTTGTTGCTTCAGCCCAATTAATTGGTTTGGATTTCGATACGCCAGATCGATAACCGTATTCCCAAGGATCATCGTTCTGCAATTTTAAAGCTGCTTCAGACTGCGCCTTGGCTTCTTTTGCAAGTATTTGTGTTCTAAGGTCTGGGCTTGTCTTGGCCATTTCATAAGTTTGATCTAGCCATTGGTTTAAGTCTTTGCCGTTTAGTTTCCAAACATTTTGAGATGCTTCAGAAATAGCTGACAGCTTTTCAAAAACTCCGGGCAGCTTTTCTGGATATGCTTTTGCAAATTGCATAACTGATGCGACCATTTCTTGATCTGGGGCAATTCCTTTACGCAAATTATCTTCAATCCCCGGCAATAAACCTTTTAATGTTCCTGCTTCTGTATTCAGATCGTTGACTTTATCTCTCACAAAGTCAGACCCAAGATACATATTGTGGGCCATTTCATCGACTGTAAATGGAATTGCTGAACTTGGTCCAGCATATGTCGTATTCATTGGCTCAGTCATGGGCGACGGTCCAGATGGGCCGCTTGGCATATAAGAACCTTGGTTGGCTCCATAGCCGGATCTGTCTTGATACAGACGACCCATAACATCAGTCACATAGCCAGAAACGGATTTGCCGTTACCGTCTTTCTTATCTTCTTTGTATGGCTGAGCGTAGCCCATAGGAGCCACGTTGCCCTCGCCTGAGAAATAAGCGACAGCAACGCGAGAAACATCGCCATTATATTTTTTCATATAATGATCGATAATACGCTGACCAACGCGAGCATTATGCTCAGGGTTGCTGATGTTTTCTCCGGGCTGCGCAAACTGATTAAAGGTGCCTTGCGTAATCTGCGCTATGCCGTGGGCGCCATTAACGGATGTCCTTGCATTAGGATTCCACCCGCTCTCTTGACCAAAGATAGCATTGGCAACAGACCTGTTAGATACGGGGCCTTGCGAATAGCTGTATTGTTGCTGGCCCCTCGACCCTTCAAGCTCAACGTGCCACTTCTCCCATGACATAGGAAAGTGAAGACCAAAACGCTGAGCGTTTCTTTGCGCCCAATTTAGATCGCCGGAAAGGTCTGCCGCATCTCCATTGGTGTGATGAGAATGTTTAGCAACCCAATGTCCAGAGCCATCTGATTGCGCAAATAATCTATCTTGATGCTCTTGGCTTCTAAAGCCGGAATGAATTGAGAGCGGGACACCTTCAGCTTTAGCGGCGCGCATCATTGCCGCAACTCTATCTCTAAACTCAGGCTTCATGCCGCCAACAACATATGACTCGCCATAGTGAGCAGCAGATCCACTTAATGGAATATCTCCAGATTTATATGAGCCAAAGCCGCCAGTTTGGTCTGGAAACATATAAGGCCGAGATTGTTTTTCACCTCTATAGCGTTGAACGTCTTGGTCAAAATATGGATGAATGTCTTTTAAATAACGCTCATCCAAAGCCTTTGGATCATCGCTTGATGGATAACGCTCAATGCCTTTTGCATAAGCCCTATTAAGCGCCTCAGTCTCAGTGTGCCTTTTGCCATTCCAAATGGTCGGCACATTGTAAAATTTGCCATCTACCGGATTTTGAACAATTGCCTGTTCAATTGTCGAACGAGAACCGTCTGGGTTATCGATGCCGCCATTGCCCCAAAGGTTTTCAAGATGATCGTCGTATAGGTTTCTTTCTTGAGGCGTGGCTCCTTTTTCTAAAATCAACTTATCTTTAAACTCATTATAATTCATCATCCCATTTTTATGGGCTGTGTCCATTATGTTTGATTTAGCAGTCGATGTAACAATAGATTTTCCGCCGGGGCCAAACAATGTTTCCACGGCTTTAACGGCTGGCAACTGAAAAGCAGTCTGAACGTCTCGGCTATTATTAATGCGGGCTAAAGATTCAAGCGCCAAGGCTCCCTCTGGATAATGAGCCTTACGCGCAGCCGCAGCCATATTTAATATGTCTTGATGGGGAATAATTTTAAATCCACCATTTCTTAAATCAGTCATCATCTTTTGCGTTGCAGATGCCGCAGCCGATCGCTCTGCTTTTTGCGTTTCATTAAGAGCGTTAATTTCAGCAACGCCAGCGCGCCAAGCAGTCGTCTTTTTCTCAGGCGACAACGATGAGTTTTTATTTTCAATCGTCTCGTTTTTTAACCATTCATAGGCGGCGTCATATCCTTTTTCATCTCTTATCGATGCAGCCTTGCCAATTACATATTCTTGGCGAGCGGTGTCTTTAACAGCTTCTAAATAATTAGCGGCTTTTTGCTGACCAAAATCAGAATTAAGCGCCGGGTTTGTTGAAATGCCAGCGACGTTATTGTTCAGCTCTTTCCATTGCGGGCTATTGCTAAACCAATCATCAAAACTTTGCTTGGAATCATCATAAGTGCGCGAAGTGCTATATAGATCATTTGTCAGCGAGTCATTGCGCGCTAACGTATCGTTGTAATCACCCCTTAGCTTTTGCGCTGTGTATTTAGATGATATGCCGCGATAAAGCTGTCCAGCAAAATTAGTCGCATGTTCAAAGGCTTTAATGCCGCCCTTGCCAAGGGATGTGCTAAGTTCATATTGTTTAGCCAGATATTCATTTGATGCTTTTAAATAGCCAGATGGATTAGAAGCGTTTTCGTTTGCAATGTCTTGAAGGTCGTTTTGTAGATTTTGCAAATGCTGCGCAGGTCCAGCAACAATGGTTGCTTGTGCGACTGTGCCGGGGCCTGTCACTTGTCCGGGTTTACGCTCGCCAATATTGGCTGGCCGCTGACCAGCTTCTTCTGTAGTTGGCGCTGTATAATTTCCAGACCCGCTGCTTGATTTAAAAAATCCGCCAAGAAGATCATCGCCAATTGAGCCGCCTGAGAACATATCATTGGCGCCAGAAAATGGCTGGCCGGGGCCAACGGCGCTCATGCGACCAGACTCAGGATCTACCTGATATGCAATCTGATCCTCGCCGCCCTGCTCTTTGAAATTCTGCTTTAACTTTCCAGCCATCTGAGCAAGACCGCCCATAGCGGCCTCGCCAATAGAGGCGCTATTCTTGATGCTGGATATTTCTCTGTTGGTCTGCGCGCTACCATAAGCAGCCAAGCCCTGAGCGAGAGCAACCATGCCATCGCCAGTTGATTTAAGATCGCCGCGCTGAAAGATAGAATTTTCTAACTGTGGCTCTTGAACGTCAGCAAGGATTGGTTTGTCTTCTTCTGCGTTTGGCAGATTCAGCATATTAGCCATTAGATAAACGCTCCAATCAACCCTAGCCCGCTACTTGCCAACCCAATCATAGACTGTGTCCTAGCACTCGCTTTTTCTGTATTTGCATTATCAGACGCCGCAATACCTTGAAGCAAAGCTCCCATTGCAGCCATGTTTCCAGAAGCCAACGTCGCTATCGAGTTATACTCGGCAACGTCCATTTCTTTATAACCTTGAATCATGTCCATGTTTGCAGCAAATCTCTGACCCTCAGAGTCCATATGAGAGTTCCAATTTGCTTGTTGTATTTGTCGATCTGACTGGCCTTGTGACCAATTTCTCACAGCATAATTTGTCGGGCTTAAGCTATCGTCTGTTCCAGATAGCGCCATAATTGCATCTGCATTAGCCATGTCATCGGCGGTTCTTCGCCTCATTGCATAATCAGTCTGCGTTGCTTTTAGGTCTGTCATACGAGCAGCCAACTGCTCTTGACCTGCCGCATATTCATTTTGGAATAATGCGTCTTGTCCACGCTGACGAATGTTTGCAGCCTCGACCTGCGAGTTCATCATAATGCCTTGAGCTGAAATCCAGCCTGACATTAATTGTGTGTCAGCTCCCGATCCCATTAGTTTGATACCTCTAATGTTAGCTCGCACAGAGTAAATGGACCGGGGCGATGCTTCGTTACTGTAACAGTTTGCTGCCAGCCCCGACCAAAGGGACGAATACGGAAACTGCCATCGAGGAGAACAGGCTGCGCTGAACCATCGTCTCCAAAGCGTTGGCAGGGAAATACTTTGTTGTTGAGCGTAAAATCTGTGGCATTGGTCACGTTAATAAATACGCGATTTAGTCCAATGCGCTTTGTTCTATCTCCGACTTTTTGGAAATAGCTAAATGGTTCAAACACTGGCGCGACAAATGTGCCGCCAACTAAAGTTGGGCTTGGCAATTGTTCATTAGGGCTAAACACAACAAAGCCGTTTCTATCGATAGGCCGCTCGCCGTAATCGATATTGCCATCCATAATTGTAACCATTGTTCCTGTCGGGAACTTATAAAACGGGCCATAGCCTGTTGGTGGATTCGCGTTGCCATTGCTTGAATTAATAAGAAGCGCATCATCCAAATATAGCTGCTCAGTTTCAAGCTGAACTGTGTAAAAAGGCCCAACATTGCCGACATTCCCGACTGTGTAAAACACGTTCGGCCCTTTGGCAGAAACCCATTTAACTGGCCCTTTGGATTGCCAAGGTGTCCAGCCAACAAATAAGTTTTCTTTATCAAAGACGGCTTTGCCAACAACAAGACCGCCATCTTGGTTCACAACATAAACAACACGCTCTGGCCTTACGCCATCGCCAGTTCTAACTGTGATATGTGTTGGATTTTTAAACAGGTCGGTATGGGTGTCTGTAAAGTCTTGGACCAAGAAAGGACGAGTATATGAACCCGTTGGGCGAATAGCGGCAATGCGGTTTTGGCCAGCGTTAATAAATAGAATGGCGTCTTGAATCGTTGTTGGCCGCACATTGGAAACGCCATCGTCTGAAATCTTTTCAAACGTCACGTTTCCGGGCTGCATTGGGTATTGTTGACTGATAGGCGTAAAGTAAACGCCGCGCCTCGTAAAAGTGAATTGACCTTGCTGCCAACCCTCAACAAAGAATATGTCAGACGATCCAGACACAAGCTCAAAGATCGCAGACTTGGCATCTGCGCCAGCTCCTGGCTGTGAATTAGATGCGATGCTATCAATCCAAAAGCTATTCGGAGAACTGATCTGCGACCAAAGAATAGCGTTTGATGCTTGAGGAAACCCCGTAAAGATCAGACGGCCACGGTCATAAGAAACGCTGCTTGGATAACCCTCTTTGGCTGAGAAAAATTCCTCCTGCCATTGAACAGTCGGAGATCCCGGATCTGCCTTTGCAGGGACAGCCGTTGTCGTAGATGAACCAAGAGGGCTAACCACAACAGGCTTCGTCGTGGCGTCTGTTGGAAAGGCCAGCGGGTCAAATGTGAGCTGAGACGTTAATACGCCAACAATCGATTTGTTCGTCGCATCAACGGTTCCAACCTCAAATTTGATTCCCTCAGACGCAAACTGACAAATCATGCCGGGAAGAAATGGCGTCGTGTCTTCCACAATGACCGCTATACTATCGGGCAATTGATAATTTATTTGCGCCGTTACTTTATTGCTGGCAATGAAAGATTTGATAATTACTTGCTGCCCAACAATAGAAATTGTTGACCCAACCATGTCAGCCGTAAAATAAGGCTTGGAACAGGTTAGCGTTGTCAAGCCTGTCGTCGTATCAAATGAAATAACTGCGCCAAGAACCGCCCTGCGATAGAACGGCATTTTAATGGCGCCCTGCCCTTCGTCAAAAGCAAACTGGTAAAAAGACCAGTTGCGCGCCGTCCGATCCCACACGGCTTGATATGGCCTCATGCGAGGATAACAAATAAAAATCGTATCTTGCGCTTGAGCCCAAGTAATAAGGTCAAG
>Ga0208503_1000105_pt1 | contig 16808 bp, 11 predicted proteins | sample CryBogCBE31Jul07_FD_184584 | JGI IMG/M metagenome (GOLD analysis project Ga0208503, IMG submission 184584) | Freshwater microbial communities from Crystal Bog, Wisconsin, USA - CBE31Jul07 (SPAdes) (version 2) | ecosystem: Environmental > Aquatic > Freshwater > Lake | place: Crystal Bog...
TGGCAATTTTGTGATACCCAACGTCCACTACAAAAATGGCATCTGGTACACCGTTAAGGTCCTTGATGCCGCCTAAGGCTTTTTGTAATTTGTCGAGATCGCGATCATTCGTCAAAGCTTCTTTCTTCGAAAGCTTTTCCCAATCGCCTGCCTCTTTGGCGACTTCCATATCTTTTAAGCGCTTGAGGGAACCTTTAACGGTTTTGAAGTTGGTGAGCGTACCGCCCAACCAACGGCTGTCGATGTAAGGCATACCTGCGCGTGTTGCTTCTTCAGCAATAATTTCGCGGGATTGACGCTTAGTACCAACAAATAAAATGGTGCCACGATTAGCGGAAACTTGTTTGATAAATTTCAGGGCGTCCTGAAACATAGGCAAAGTTTTTTCCAAATTGATAATGTGGATTTTGTTGCGATGGCCAAAAATATAAGGGGCCATCTTGGGGGACCAGAAACGGGTTTGGTGACCAAAATGGCAACCGGCTTCCAGCATTTGACGCATAGTCACTGACATGTAATTCTCCTAAGGGTTGGTTCTAAAGTTAAGTCCTAGCTGCGCTTAAAAGCGCCACCCTGGAAGGCTTAACTCGCTATTTCAGATCACTTTGGACTGTTTTGATTCAGGCCAACATGTACTGAGAACGAAATTATAGCTTAAATATCAAGCATCTAGCAAGGTCTTGCTGGCTCAGAACCATGGCTAGATTGGCTCTGAGCATCAAAATTGGGTAATTTGACCCTGCCAAATTAGGCCAAGTCGTTGATAATCAAGGCATGAACAGCGTATTTACAGCAGATAAAGATATCCAAGGCATGCGAGAAGCGGGCCGTTTAGCGAGTGAAGTGTTAGACCACGTCACCCCACACGTGAAGCCAGGGGTTAGCACGGCAGAACTCGATCGAATTTGTCACGACTACATGCGGGATGTGCAAAAAACGATTCCCGCCCCGCTCAACTATCAACCTCCAGGCTACCCCCCTTTTCCAGCAGCAATCTGCACATCGGTCAATGATGTGATTTGTCATGGCATCCCTGGAGAGAAGATTCTGAAGACTGGTGATGTCGTCAATTTAGACATCACAGTGATTACTCCCGATGGGTACTACGGCGATACGAGCCGCATGTTTATGGTCGGCGAAGTGTCTGTTATGGCAAAACGGTTAACCCAAATTACTTTTGAGTGCATGTGGCTTGGTATTGCTCAAGTAAAACCAGGCGCCTCGCTTGGTGATATTGGTCATGTGATTCAAACACATGCTGAAAACGCTGGCTATTCAGTTGTCAGAGAATATTGTGGTCACGGCATTGGCAAAGTGTTTCATCAAGACCCACAAATCCTGCACTATGGTCGCCCAGGGACTGGAGAGAAATTAGAGCAAGGCATGACCTTCACTATCGAACCAATGATCAATGCAGGGCGTCGCGAGATCCGCACCATGCCAGATCAGTGGACAGTCAAAACCAAGGATCGTAGTTTGTCTGCTCAATGGGAGCACACCTTATTGGTTACTGCAACCGGAGTTGAGGTCTTGACTTGGTCTGCTGGAAGCAATCCTCCCCCAGATTGCGTCAAGGGTCTCGTGTTTAGACCTGAGACTGCTAGCGCTTAGTTTTATCAAGACTCTTGTCATGAATTCTCAAGCCCCTATGATTTTGGATGCAGTGGGCTTTCGTGCTGCACGAGATCGAGCATTTGCTAGCTTTAAAAATAATCAGCAAATTCATAAACTCACAAAAGAGTTGTGCAAATTAAGTGACCAACTTCTCACGCATTTATGGCAAGAGAGTGGCCTCAAGAAAGAGGCTGCGCTCGTCGCCGTAGGGGGATTTGGTAGAGGCGCCTTATTTCCTTATTCAGATATTGATATCTTAATTTTGCTACCAGGCAATCCAGATTCTGTTCCAGAGGATCTATCCAGAAAAGTAGAAAAATTTGTTGCCTCTTGCTGGGATACTGGTCTAGAGATTGGCTCTGCAGTGAGAACGGTTAGTGAATGTGTCAGCGAAGCGGAGCAAGACATCACCGTTCGTACCTCTTTATTAGAGGCGCGTTTCATTGATGGACAAAAATCGCTCTTTAAAGAATTTACAGTTTCTTTTAACAAGGCCTTAGATCCTAAAACCTTTTTTCAGGCAAAACTTGCAGAGCAAATTCAACGTCACCATAAGTATCAAGATACCCCCTACTCCCTAGAGCCTAATTGCAAAGAGAGCCCCGGCGGTCTGAGAGACTTACAAGTCATCTCATGGGTCAGTAAAGCGGCACAACTTGGCAAAACCTTTAAGGATCTCAATACTCAGGGGCTCATTACCAAGCGCGAACTTACTGAGCTCAATCGTAATCAGAGATTTCTTGAGACCTTACGCGCCAATTTACATCTACTCGCGGGGCGCAGGCAAGATGTACTGGCTTTTGATTTACAAAATCCTCTTGCAGCAGCAATGGGACTTCATGAAGAATCCGCTCGCTTAGGTAGCGAAGCCATCATGCGTCAGTATTATTGGGCCGCCAAAGCGGTAACGCAGCTGAACGATATCTTGCTACAAAATATTGAAGCTTTACTCTTTCCGCAAGAGTCAAAAACGACTCACCCCATTGCTGGCGAAGAAAATCAACACTTTATTGAACGTCAAGGTCTCTTGGATATTGTTGACCCGCTCCTATATGAAAAACATCCTGAACAGATTTTGCGGACCTTCTTGGTTTTTGCGCAAACGCCCAGCGTAACGGGCTTATCTGCCACGATCTTCAGGGCCCTCTATAACGCTCGCCAATTAATGGACCAGAAATGGCGTAGCAATCCCCAGAATCGAGATATTTTCATTGAAATAGTGCAGCAGGCCGAAGGTGTCAGCCGTGCTTTTCAGCTAATGAACCGGACTAGCGTTCTTGGTCGCTACCTACCGGCATTCCGCAGAATCGTTGGCCAAATGCAGCACGATCTATTCCATGTGTATACCGTTGATCAACACATTTTGATGGTCTTACGCAATGTTCGTCGCTTCATGGTGATGGAACATGCCCACGAATTTCCTTTCTGCAGCAGTTTGATTGCGCACTTTGAGAAGCCTTGGTTGCTGGTAATTGCAGCCCTCTTCCATGACATTGCTAAAGGTCGCGGTGGTGATCATTCCAAACTAGGTAAAGCGGATATGCGCAGGTTTGCTAAAGAGCATGGCCTAGATAAGACAGATACAGAGTTACTGGTCTGGTTGGTTGCCGAGCACCTGAATATGAGTCAAGTTGCGCAAAAGCAAGATATTACCGATCCCGATGTCGTTAATGCTTTTGCTAAACACGTCGGCGATGAACGTCATTTAACTGCTTTGTATTTACTTACGGTTGCTGATGTTCGCGGTACCAGCCCAAAAGTATGGAATGCCTGGAAAGGTAAATTACTCGAGGATCTCTACCGTGCCACACTGCGAGTCCTTGGTGGCTCGAAGTCAGACGCCTCTTCTGAGTTAGCCCAACATCAAGAAGAATCACGCGCCAAGCTACGCTTATATGGCTTGGAAGATGCCTCCTATGAGCACTTTTGGAAACAACTCGATGTCCCATTCTTTCTCAGGCAAGATGCTGCTGATATTGCTTGGCTGACACGTTTGCTGTTTACTAAAGTAGATAGTCCTGAGCCAATTGTGCGTGCCAGACTCTCTCCAATCGGTGATGGCTTACAAGTTGCGGTCTACACTAAGGACCAAGCAGACTTATTTGCTCGCATCTGTGCATACTTTGAGCGCCATGGATTTTCGATTTGGGATGCTCGTATTCACACTACTCGCAATGGATATGCGCTGGACACTTTCCAAATTTCTGGCAGTAATTTAGTTAGTGAGGGTGGCAGCTATCGGGACCTGATTCAGTTGGTTGAATATGAACTTACTCAAGCGCTACAAAGTACCGAGTCATTGCCCCACCCCAGCATGGGTCGCCTGTCGAGACAATCCCGTAGTTTCCCCATTCAGCCTCGAGTCCGTGTTATGCCTGATGAGCGCGGTCAATACTTCGCACTCTCACTATCAGCAAGCGATCGCACAGGCTTACTCTATGCTATTTCCCGCGTGCTAGCTAAACACCAAGTCTCGCTTCATACCGCTCGCATTAATACCCTAGGCGAGAGAGTAGAAGACGTGCTCTTATTAGATGCTGTAAATCTGAGTAAAAATCCTAAATTACAAATTCAGCTAGAGACTGAATTATTAGAGGTGCTGGGAACGTAGCTTTTTGAGCACAATATCTAAGCGTTCATTTTTAACTTCACCGAACTCAATCCATTGGTACAAAATATCTTCAGAACTTGCATCTCTTTCAATCACATCCAACTTATACATTAGATCTACATGAAGGTGTCCAGGTTCATTTTTAATTGGATTTTCGGGAATCTGGTGAATGTCGATATGTATAGGGGATGCATTTTCCCTATCGAGCTTACAAACATAACCAGTCTCCTCCCAAACCTCCCTAATTGCTGCCTCAGATGGATTTTCATTTGGATCAATATGACCTCCCGGCTGAAACCATCTTTTGATGTAGGGGTGAAAAATAAGCAATACCTTTTTGCTATCAATGACTAAGCCGCTAGCTGTAATGTGTGCAAGGGAGTTTTCGCGAGAAAACGGATTATCACTTTGAACTAAATCAGATATCAAACTAGCGTAATTCGGTGATAGATTTATTCCCATAATTGCTGAAACAATATTATTTTGTAATTTAGGCATAGTTCAAGATCAGAGTTATTGAAGTGGTGAGAACAAAAACTGTTAAAAGTAATAGCAAATCATACTTAGAGAGCTTCTCATCCAAAAAAAAGTATGAGCAGATTGCACCGATAAAAGCTGTGGAATTTAAAATTGGCCAAATTAAAGTCAAATTTTTAGTGTTGATTGCAACAATAAACGATAGTTGTGTAATTGTCGTCAATAAACCTCTTAACCAATATGTTGGCATGGATATAGAGTGATGCGGATAACAAAAAAGATCTGAAAATTTTTTACGTAAAAGTATGAAAAATAAAGAGAGTACAAACCTATAGACCAGGGAAATGTAAGCAAATGCAATTAGTGATACAGGATTGGTTTGAATTAAATCTTTATAGCTGAGTCCAAAGAAAATCATCCCCTGAAGTGTTAGCGCACCAATCAAGAAAAGAATTGATAAATTTGCTTCAAAATGGGATCTAAGTGATAAGGGAAGAACAATTACCAAAATAAGCATCAAGATAACTGTTAGATTCGAATAGGCGGCTAGGTAACCCAAGAATATTAAGCATAGAGGGATCGTGAAGTCTGCTACCTTAGAAATAATCGCAACGTCTACAACCCGTAAAAACTTATATGCATATAAAAATGCATGGGCAACCAGCTGAATCAAGAAAGAAACTAAAATCACCAAAGGTGACAGCAAAAAATCAATCAAAATTTCAAAAGCTACAAAATAAAACACAGTAGGAGTCATTAGAATGATTGGGGGAAAATTATTCCAATAGCCGATAAGAGCCGAAGAGTTATTGGCAGATCTAAACTGCCTTCTATCAAGAACATTAATCCCAGCCCTAGAAACACTAGAGGCCAAGGAGGCCAGCACTGGTATGATTTCCATAATTTAGAGTTTGTTCCTATCTGGATTGATAGTGCTGCATCCATTTACTAGCAATAGTCTTTTTATCTTTTTCAGCCAATGACGATATAGAGTTTTTTGGCGCATCATGGAGGCGCCCTAAGGCGAAAATTATTTCCCCCTGAACTAATTGAATAAAACTACCAACAACGCCACCATGTATAAAATTAACTGGATTGCCATCATTGCAAAGATATATTAGTTTTCCGTCAACTGTAATTGATCGTAAATGAGCGGCAACAATTTGAGAATGATTAGTAATTCTATTCATGAGGCACTCTGACAACTCGTCATCAGCAGATGTTGCACAAAAAATGTAAACCTCATTCCTTAAATGATCAATATCATCAATATTTAATGAACGTGATCCCGTGGCGCAGAAGAGGATTTGTGAGGTTTCAAGTAAATCTTTTTTTGAGTTAACTTGAAATCCCATAGATAAAGCAGATGCGGTACGAATCGGATTAGATTCAAGAATATTCACTCTAGCTCCCCTATTGACTAAGGCACAAGCTATTGCTCTACCGATTTTTCCAAACCCAATCACTCCGGCCTGCCTTCCAACTAGGATTAATCCCTGAGAGCGTAAAATTGCTTCAGCAGAAAATACGATAGCCTGACCAACCAATAGGTCCTCTGGCTCCTTTAAAGCGCTCCTAGCAACCGAAATGATTGGTGGATAATGACTAAAGGGCGGACGAATTTTTAATATATTTTGATATTTTTGATGTCCATTTTCTGTATCCTCAACTACGCCAATTAATTTATCCCCAAATCTATTAACAAGTGTGGGATAAACGGCTGCAAAATATCCGCCAATATCTATAATTGCGAATTTTTGATTTCTTGTTAGGGATGAAATTTCACCTAAAAAAATTTCCTGCTTGGAAATAATCTCAGATCTGGCGTAGTCAAGCACGTGATAGTTTTCAGATACATTTTTTAACGAACCAAATATCTTCGAACTTTGCTTTGGAATAACTCCAGCTACTCTAGTAAAACTAGAAATAGCTTCAAGAAATTGAATGCTACCTCTGCATATATGTAGAACAGCTATGATGCTATCTATTGGGTAGCATTTTGATGACCTAATAATAGAATTGAAATAGTGAGCAGAGTTTTGCATTTATCCTCCCTAAAACGCAAAATACTAGCAATCAACTCTTTTTCAGGCTACCTGAAAATTTATTAGGAAATGAACTACAGAATTTTTTATTTAAGGAGTTAATTTTTTAACCAAGAAGCATCAATAGTTTTTGCTCATCAATGACTGTAATACCTAATTCTTCTGCTTTGCTTAGCTTGCTGCCAGCGTCTGTACCTGCGACAACATAATCTGTTTTTTTGGAGACCGAGCCAGCGACCTTCGCGCCCGCCTTCTCAAGCAGGTCTTTAGCTTGATCACGACTCAAGCTTGGAAAAGTTCCAGTAAGCACAAACGTTTTTCCTACTACTGCAGCGCTGATCACCTTCTTTTCAAAGGAGAGTTGCATGCCTGATGCAAGAAGTTGCTCGATTACTTCTCGATTATGGGCTTCCTCCATGAAGCTCACAATAGAATCTGCTACTACAGGGCCTACATCTTTCACAGTGAGCAAATCTTCCAAGCTAGCATCCATCAGAGCATGCATCGACTGGTAATGATTAGCTAGATCTTTGGCAGTAGTCTCACCGACATGACGAATACCTAAAGCAAAGATAAATCTGGCCAAAGTCGTGTTGCGTGATTGATTGATCGCCTGAATTAAATTATCGGCGGACTTATCACCCATGCGCTCTAAATTGGCTAAAGCAGAAAAACCCAAACGATACAGATCTGCAGGCGTTCTGACTAAATTCTGATCAACCAATTGATCAACAATCTTTTCACCGAGGCCCTCAATATCGAGTGCCCTTCTGTGAGCAAAATGAATTAATGCCTGCTTACGCTGTGCCCCACAAAATAAGCCACCACTACAGCGCGCCACTGCCTCATCCGCTAAGCGCTCAATATGCGAATCGCACACTGGGCAGCGAGTCGGCATTACGAATTCAGCCGCACCTTTAGGGCGGCGCTCCTTAATGACGGACACCACCTCAGGAATAACATCACCTGCTCGTCTTACTGTGACAGTGTCTCCAATACGGACGTCCTTGCGTTTGACCTCATCTTCATTATGTAAGGTAGCATTCGTGACGGTGACGCCCCCCACTTCTACAGGAGCCAATCGCGCGACAGGGGTAATGGCTCCAGTGCGACCCACCTGAACATCAATACCTAAGACGGTTGTTAAGGCCTCTTGGGCCGGAAATTTATGCGCTAGAGCAAAACGGGGTGCTCTTGAAACAAAGCCGAGTGCGTTTTGCTCGGCAATGGAATTGACCTTGTAGACAATGCCATCAATATCGTAAGGTAAAGAATCCCGCTTAGCCTCAATCTCATGATAAAAAGCGAGCATCTCTTCTACTGATTTAAGGACTTTTCGCTCTGAACATACCGGTAGGCCTAAATCAGCATAACGATTCAGTAACTCCGTATGAGTTGCGGGAAGCCAGCTCTGAGGCTCCAAGGCACCCAGACCATAAGCAAAGAAAGAAAGCGGGCGTTTAGCAGTGATCTTCGAATCCAATTGTCTTAGGCTGCCTGCAGCGGCGTTACGAGGATTAGCAAACTCTTTCTCACCCTGCGCTGCTGCGAATTGATTCATCTTCTGAAAATCCTCTAAATACATGAAGACTTCGCCGCGTATCTCTAAAACAGCTGGAATATTTTTTCCTAGGAGCCGCAATGGAATCGCACGAACTGTTTTGATATTTGCCGTAACGTCTTCTCCGCTTGCACCATCACCTCTGGTTGCGGCTCGAACTAAAGAGCCATTTTCATAACGTAAGGAGATTGCAAGGCCATCAAACTTTAACTCGCCAGCATAGTTCACTTGTTTTACTTCTAGGCCTTCTCTACAGCGGCGATCAAAAGCAATTAATTCGGCATCTTCAAAAGCATTATTGAGAGAGAGCATCGGTACGACGTGTTCTACCGAATTAAATTCTTTGAGGGCGGCCCCGCCAACTCGCTGGGATAAAGACTCTGAAGTGACCCACTCGGGATGAGCGGCCTCTATCTCCAATAACTCGCGATAGAGTCGATCGTATTCACTGTCGGGCAATAGCGGTGTATCGAGCACATAGTAAGCGTGCTCCAGTCGAGCAAGCTCTTTTTGCAAAAAAGCGTAACGATCCGCAAGATTCATCGGCCGATTAGACGACAAAGTACTTCCTTAGCTAAATAATCTGATAGCAGTGGACGACCCAGCAGGAATGCCACTCTGATCCAACTTGGTATAGAGCAGATCTAAATGCTGGCGGATATTGGTAACTGCAGCCTCACTCAAATTCATACCGCTGTCATCAACTAGGCGACCATGAGCGATCTGAGCCACCGCAAGACCCTCCGCTAACATGCGCTCAAACGCACGTGAGGTCTCAGGAACCAAGGGAAACTCTAGCAACAAGGTAAATTGCTTCACAGATTGATTGGGATCGAGCTCAGCGCTTTTGAATAAGGCAACCTCAGACCCTCCAAATTCGTAAGATCTACCATTGCGATTTAATTGAAAGCCTCTTTGGCGCAGAATAATAGCCAAATCTTTCCACGAACAAGGCTCGTCGAATGCCACGTTAATACTGAGCTGAATATCACTCTCTGCTGCCATTCGGTCAAGCTCTTCGGCACTTTCTAACATGGCACTGACAGTAGGCATGTCAATTTGTGATCCTAAGGTTTCAGCAAGTAGTTGGACGCGCGAACAAAAATCAGAAAGCTCTAAAACACCAATCGGACCGCGTCTGCTTGCTAACTGAATCGCTAGTTGTAGTTCAGAATAAATTGCATCACTTTGAATGGGCTCCCAAGTCTCTGCCCCATCCACATTTGCATTAAGACCCTCACACATCCACTGAACGCCTGATGGCCCAGGAATATCTTGCCAATCTTCCATTTCTTTGAGAATTTCCTGACCGCTAATTGGGTCATCAAAACGCAAGGAGATAACGCAGTCAATACGGGGATCAATTGCAGCTTTTTGGGTGCTCACAATTGCTGGGGCTTGAACCTGCTCATCCTCAGCCTCATCTTTTATTGGGCTGATATCTGCAAATCCGGGAGCAAAACGTTTCTCTAGTGCACTCTGGGCTTTTGCTTTTTTACGAATGCGAGCGTATCTCAGATTAAGCAGCGCTACCAGTATCAAAATACCCAGACCGATGACTGCTAAAGCAAACTGCAAGTCTGACAAACCCAAGCTTGTCATGATTTGCTCTAAAAACACTTAAGCAGCCTCCACCATCGATACTGCAGAGGAGATATCGACTGCAACAATACGGGACACACCCTGTTCTTGCATAGTGACACCAATCAGTTGATGGGCAATTTCCATGGTGATCTTATTATGTGAGATGAAGACAAACTGCGTCTTATCGGCCATTCTGGCAACCATTTCAGCATAGCGCAAGGTGTTCGCATCATCCAGTGGCGCATCGACCTCATCTAGCAAGCAGAAAGGTGCAGGATTGAGCAGGAATAGCGAGAAGACTAAAGCAATCGCGGTAAGGGCTTTTTCTCCACCAGACAATAAATAGATGGTGCTGTTCTTCTTACCAGGTGGCTGAGCCATCACTTGAACACCAGCATCCAAAATTTCTTCGCCAGTCATTACCAACTCTGCGTGACCACCACCAAATAGCTCTGGGAACAATCTGCCAAAGTGCTTATTCACCTCATCAAAGGTTCCTTGGAGTAAGTCTCGGGTTTCGGCGTCAATCTTTGCAATCGCATCCGTCAAGGTTTGCATTGCTTCATTCAAATCAGCTGACTGAGCATCCAAGAATGACTTACGCTCACGAGAGCTGGCTAACTCATCAAGAGCTGCCATATTGACAGGCCCAAGTGACTGAATTTCAGTATTTAAACGATTGACCTCACTTTGCAAAGCACCAACCTTGAGGTCTGGGCTAAAGCTAGTCTCAAGCGCGATCAAGTCTGCCTCAGCCTCTGACAACAAGGTTGCAAACTGCTCAAAGTTCAAGCGAGCTGCTTGCTCACGCAACTGGAGATCCACCACTTTGTCGCGCATGGGCTGTAAACCACGCTCGATTTGTAAGCGCTCTTCATCGGCTTCACGAAGCTGATGGAGTAATGCGTCTTGCTCGGTTCTTGCAGCCGCGAGTAATGCCTCTCTCTCGCTGCGAGTCAGTAATAAGCCCTGTAATTGCTCCTGAGCAGCTTCATCACTCAAACTCTTTAGTTCTTCTTCTGCTAGAGCGTATTTATCCTGAATCTCCATAATCTGCGTCCGCGCAGTACTTTGGTCACGCTGTAAGTCAGAGATGCGCTGTTGAAGCGATCGTGTAGCAAAAGCAGCTTCTTGGGCGGCCATCTCTGCGGCACGCAAAGATTCACGGAGCTGATCACGCTGCTGGCTCGTGAGCTCTAATTGCTGATTTGCCTCAGATAGCTTGTGCTGTAGGTCCTGCTTCGCGCTCTCAGAAGTCTGTAATTCTTGAGTCGCTTGATTTTGCGAGCTTGTGAGCTGCTCAAGTTGCTTGGCCAACTCATCTAAATCATTCTGTATTTGTGCGGCTCTTTGGCTATATTGCTCTTCAGCTTGAGTGAGTTGCATTCTCTCAACCTCAAAGCCATGCGCCTCATTCACGGCATGCTCAGCATTCAGGCGCGCTTGTTCTGCAGCCTGATGCGCGGCTTGATAATTAGCAATACATTGATCCATCTCGCCCTGAAGCTCGCTCTGGATCAGTTTTTGTGCGCGCAGTTGCTTCTCAAGACTTTCCATCTCTTGCGCACGAGCTAGCATGCCAGCTTGCTCAGAATCTGCTGCATATAACTGAACACCAACACGACTCACTAAATGACCTTGTTGGGTTACCAAGGCACCACCCGCAGGGAGTTTTTCGCGACGACGCAAAGCGTCTTCGAGACTGTCAGCAATATAAATTTTATCTAGCCATTCTTGCAAAACAGAGGACAAGCGTGGAGCGCCTGCACTTTGCACCCGAGCAACTAAGGCGATGAAATCAGCTGGAACAGGGGATGATGCTGGTGCAATTTCCTCTGTCAATAAAATAGCTAAGCGACTCGGTGGCGCATCGTTTGCCAATGCTAATGTCTCTTGAACACTCTTTGCAGTAACTGCTGCAAGACGCTCACGCAATACAGACTCTAAGGCAGTTTCCCAGCCTGACTCTACTTTGAGCTCTTGCCAGAGTCGCTTACTTTCTTTGAGGCCCTTACTTTCCAACCAAGGGCCAATCTTGCCTTGCGCTTGTACGCTTGCTTGTAGCGCAGTTAATGCAGTGAGCTTAGCCTCAGTTTGCGCTAGATCTTGATTAGCAGTCTGAATATTTTGTTGGGCAGTATTACGGGCTTCATCAGCGGCAGGTACGCGTTGCTGGGTTTCTAAAGCGCGTTGCTTAGATTCTTCTACCTTACGCTGTGCCATCACTTGACGGTCCAAGGCCATTTGTAAAGCCTCAGGATCAGGCTTGCGCATTCCGTCTAACTCATCATGCAATCGGGTCGTGCGACCCTGTAATTCTTCTTGTTGTGATGACAAGGCTTTGGTTCGTTCGCCCAAGCTGGCTAAGCGCTGCTCCATTGCCGCCAAACTATCTCTTGCAACATTGAGTGCCTGAACTGCTGATTGATATGACTCCTCACGCCCAGGTAGCTGCGTTTGTAGCGCGCTCAAATCGGATACCAAAGCTTGCTCTTTTTCTGAGGCGGCAGCTAGCTCATGTTCTGCAGTACGCTGAGCTTGTGCTGCATCGGTTTCTTGCACGGTCCAACGTTGCAGTTGAGCTTGCAAATCCTGAATTTGTTGCGCAAGACGTTGACGCCCTTCCTGCACATAACGAATTTGCGACTCTACTTGACTAATATCAGAGTTAGTTTGATACAGATCGCCTTGTGCTTGAGAAACTTTATCTTGTAATGCGTATTGTTCAGTACGCATGACTTCTAATTGCGTCTCGGCGTGCCTTAACTTAGCTGTCTGCTCTTCCAATCCGACTTGGGTATCGCGAATCGCATTGGCATGACGTTCTTGCTCTTTACCAGCTTCAGTTTGACGCACAAACCACAATAACTGTTGCTGTGATTTCATCTCTCCAGATAGCTGAGCATGACGCTCAGCAACGGTTGCCTGCTTCTCAAGGCGTGTCAGTTGCTGATCAAGTTCACGCAGAATATCTTCAACCCGAGTAAGGTTCTCTTTAGTGTCTTCAAGTCTTGAGGCAGTCTCTTTGCGACGCTCTTTGTATTTCGAGACGCCTGCAGCCTCTTCTAGGAAGACTCTCAACTCTTCAGGCTTAGACTCCAAGATACGATTGATCGTTCCTTGACCAATAATGGCATAACCTCTTGGCCCCATACCAGTGCCCAAGAAAATATCTTGAATATCTTTACGACGAACTACTTGATTGTTAATGTAGTAACTTGAATTGCCATCGCGTGTCAAAACGCGTTTGACAGATAACTCTGTAAATGCGCCCCACTGACCTTGTGCACGTCCGTCTGAGTTGTCAAAAATCAATTCAACGCTGGCGCGACCTGCGGGCTTTCGCAAACCGGAGCCATTAAAAATAACATCCTGCATTGACTCACCACGCAACTCACTTGCGCGAGACTCGCCTAAAACCCAACGAACGGCATCAATAATGTTGGACTTTCCGCAACCATTTGGGCCAACCACCCCAATTAACTGACCCGGCATTTCAAAATGGGTTGGATCAACGAATGACTTAAAGCCGGAAAGTTTGATGGATTTCAGATGCACGGCGGACTTTGTAGGATAAAAAGGGGTTTAAATGAGGGGTCAAAATTACAACTAAGGTGGGTTGATGATAGCAAGCTTGGGGCTGTTTACACCCGTTTTTGGCCCATCGATATAATGATAAATCGACATTCAGGGCAAAATCCCTTAACAATCTTATAGTTAACCAAAAAGCATGAGCCAATCCATTCAAAACATCATCGAACAAGCCTGGGAAAACCGCGCTAACCTCTCTCCCCAAGCGGTTTCTGCGGAGATCCGTCAAGCTGTCAACGCGGTCCTAGAAGGCCTTAATTCAGGAACCATTCGCGTGGCTGAGCGTCAAAGCGTCGGCAAATGGGAGGTCAATCAGTGGGTTAAGAAGGCGGTGCTCCTGTCATTCCGACTCGAAGACAACAAACCCATGGCTGCAGGTGGTTATACCCAGTTCTATGACAAGGTTCCTAGCAAGTTTGAAACTTACACAGAGGCTGACTTTGTCGCTGGCGGCTTCCGAGTGGTTCCCCCTGCGATTGCTCGCCGTGGTTCCTTTATTGGCAAGAACGCCGTTCTAATGCCTTCTTATGTCAATATTGGCGCCTATGTTGGCGAAGGCACCATGGTTGATACCTGGGCAACAGTCGGTTCATGCGCTCAAATCGGCAAGAATGTTCATCTCTCAGGTGGTGTTGGTATTGGTGGTGTTTTAGAACCTATTCAAGCTGGTCCCGTCATCATTGAAGATAACTGCTTCATCGGTGCACGCTCTGAAGTAGTTGAGGGTGTTGTCATTGAAGAAAACAGCGTGCTTTCAATGGGTGTCTACATTGGTCAAAGCACCAAGATCTATGATCGCGAAACCGGTGAAGTGCATTACGGTCGTGTGCCAGCTGGTTCAGTAGTAGTCCCCGGCTCCATCCCAGCCAGTAATGGCAAGTACAGCCTCTATGCAGCCATCATTGTGAAAAAGGTTGACGCACAGACCCGTGCTAAAACAGCAATCAATGAATTGCTCCGCGACTAACTCACGATGAGTGCAGCCCTTGATCTGACTGAAGCGCTGATTGCTTGCAAATCAGTGACCCCTGCCGACGGTGGTTGTCAGGAGCTGATCGCACAGCGTCTTCAAGCAATAGGCTTTCATACGGAAAGTATTGTGAGCGGCCCAGACGACTTCAGGGTAACCAATCTGTGGGCTATTAAAAAAGGACAGCTTGGTGATCAAGGCAAGGTATTTGTGTTTGCAGGTCATACTGATGTAGTGCCAACTGGCCCTCTCGAAAAATGGACTAACGATCCCTTCACCCCGACGATTCGTGAAGGCCGTCTATATGGTCGCGGTGCTGCTGATATGAAAACCTCGCTTGCGAGCTTTGTCGTTGCTACTGAGGAATTTGTCACCGCTCATCCACAGCATTCTGGTTCGATTGCTTTTTTAATTACCAGCGATGAAGAAGGTCCTGGACACGATGGCACAGTGATTTTGTGTGAACGTCTTAAGCAAGATAAGCAAAATTTGGACTACTGCATCGTTGGTGAGCCTACTTCAGTAAATAAACTCGGTGACATGATTAAAAATGGTCGCCGCGGATCCCTCTCCGGAAAACTCATTGTAAAAGGTGTGCAAGCTCATATTGCTTATCCTCATCTAGGTAAAAATCCAATTCACTTAGCAGCAGGCGCAATCCAGAAGTTAAGTGATATGGAATGGGATAAAGGTAATCGATTTTTTCAGCCAACCAGTTTTCAGATCTCTAATATCCATGCTGGCACAGGAGCAACCAATGTGATTCCAGGCGAGTTGAAAATTGATTTCAATTTCCGCTTCTCAACTGAGAGTACTCCAGAGCAACTGCAAGCAAAGGTAGAGAAAATTCTTCAATCCGAAAATCTGGACTACGAGATTGATTGGCATGTTGGTGCGAGCCCCTTTCTGACTAGCGACGGCGCCCTAGCCAAGGCTTTGCGGACCGCTATTGAGGAAGAAGTTCACTTAGAAACAGAGCTATCGACTACTGGTGGAACTAGTGATGCTCGCTTCATCTCCAAGATCTGCAAAGAAGTGGTTGAGTTTGGCCCTATCAATGCGACGAGTCATAAGATTGATGAGTGCGTCAATATTGATGATATCGAACCACTGAAAAATATCTACCGCAGTACGCTTGAAAAGTTAGTCGCCTAAGCTGCCCTCTTCAATAGACTCCTCATCATGGACCCTGAGCCTCAACCCCAACTGACCGTAGATCAAAGTATTGAGCAAGTTGCTCGGTTACTTGAAAAAGCTAAGCTCCATTTTGGACATGGGGCAAGTGATGCCCATAGTGAAGCGCTTTGGATTGTGAGTAAGCAACTGGACCTCAGTCCCAGCGATGCTCTAGATCAACTAGAGCAAGTCATCGCTCCAGAAAGACATTCAAAAGCACTTCAACTTGCACAACTTCGAGTAGATTCACAAAAACCGCTTGCCTATCTCTTAGGCGAAGCTTGGCTGATGGGCATCCCCTTCTATAGCAATGAGCAAAGCATTGTGCCGCGCTCTTGGATCGCAGAATTGATTGTGAACGGTGATCTAGAGCCTTGGCTCCCCGCCGATGGAAAAGCCCTCGATCTTTGCACTGGCAACGGCTCTCTCGCCATTCTGCTGGCATTAGCTTGCCCCGACATTCAAGTAAGCGCATGCGATATTAGTCTGCCGGCATTGGCTTTAGCCTCGCGCAATTTAGATCGTCATGGTCTGAGCGAGCAGATTGATTTACTCAATGGCGATCTTTGGGAAGCATTATCTGAGCCCAATGAAGAGAGTCGCTTTGATCTGATCATTTGTAATCCACCCTACGTCAACGCTGAGTCAATGAGCAAGCTCCCCGCAGAATATTTAGCTGAACCTTCGCTTGCGCTAGCGGGTGGTGAAGACGGTATGGATTTAATTAGAAAAATTATTAGGGGCGCGCCAGATTATTTAAGCGAACGTGGCGCACTCTTACTTGAAATTGGTAACGAATATGAGAACTTCAAGAAAGCTTTCCCGCAAATTCCAGTGATTTGGATGGAAGTCTCAGCAGGCGATCAACAAGTCCTACTGATTCAAGCGGAAGACCTGCACTAGCTCAGCTCATTCGCTGCAGCAATTGCCTGATCAATTCTCTCAACAGGGATTACTTTGAGTCCCGGAATTTTATTTTTAGGCATATTGTCCTTCGGAATGATGGCAAGCTTAAAACCTAATTTAGCAGCCTCCTTAAGTCGTTCCTGACCTCTCGGACAAGGGCGTATCTCTCCGGCTAGCCCCACTTCGCCAAAGACGATCAACTCTTTTGGTAGGGCTCGATTACGAATCGATGATTGAATAGCTAACAAGACAGCTAAGTCGGCAGCAGGCTCA
>Ga0208503_1000108_pt1 | contig 16718 bp, 2 predicted proteins | sample CryBogCBE31Jul07_FD_184584 | JGI IMG/M metagenome (GOLD analysis project Ga0208503, IMG submission 184584) | Freshwater microbial communities from Crystal Bog, Wisconsin, USA - CBE31Jul07 (SPAdes) (version 2) | ecosystem: Environmental > Aquatic > Freshwater > Lake | place: Crystal Bog...
TTAATTCTGATGCTAGGGGTAGAGATGGGAGTGGCGAAGGTGGAGATGTTGGCTCTGTTGAGAAGAGTGGCGAAGTAGAAGGCGTTAATTCTGATGCTAGGGGTAGAGATGGGAGTAGCGAAGGTGGAGATGTTGGCTCTGTTGAGAAAAGTGGCGAAGTAGAAGGCGTTAATTCTGATGCTAGGGGTAGAGATGGGAGTGGCGAAGGTGGAGAGGTTGGCTCTGTTGAGAAGAGTGGCGAAGTAGAAGGCGTTAATTCTGATGCTAGGGGTAGAGATGTGAGTGGCGAAGACCTCGAAAACAGTGAATCTGCCTATAATGTTTGTATTATCCCTTCTTTAGTCCTGAGAATGAGCATTTTAAACGATTTCTATTTCAAACCCGGATCATGGTTTGGTCAATTGGAAGCTGTTCAAGAAGATTACATTCGGCTCACCAACAGAACGAAAAATTTTTGCTGCATTAATGTTTTGTTGCAAGTATTTTTTAGGATTAATGTACTTAGAAATTTGCTTTTGGGAATCTCTCATCTTCCTTATGTAGTTCATGATCAAGAGAGTCTGGAATTCATTCAAAAAATTACAAACATGTATACAGCAGTAAAATGTGTTGGTGAGGAACCAGACTTTTACATCGAAGCGGTGAATACATGTTATGCATCTACTTTCTATTCTATGGCATTATTTCAAACTCCAACCAGAGGCAATAGGAGTCGTACAAATGCACAAAGAATTGCGGCAAGTGTATCTAGAGGAGGCAATCACCAGGACTCCAACGAAATTTTGTTGAGTTTAGTACATATATTGGATAATGTGTACAAGTATCAAAATATTAATTTTGATATTGATTCGTCGCTAGGCTATCAATTAACTTCTGTGGTACAACCTGATATTGGCATTAATTTGTCACTAAAGGATATAGTCTTAAATTATTATCTGAGTGAGCGAATATCGTTTGGTATACGCCCTTGTAGCGAGCTGTTTGCTATATTGTTATTACATAAAGATTGCTGCAGCAGTTGTGGGAAAATTAGCTTATTCTGTTCCACTGTTGAAGAGCTTGTAATTGATCTTCCTCATTATGACTCATCCTCTAAAGTCTTCAAGTGCGAATTCAAGTATGCAATTCGAAACCACAGTTTTTTTATACCCGATATCATTAGTAAAAATTGTTCATCGTGTTCACCGTCAAATTCAATTCAACATGAAAGAGCTGTAAGAATAGTTAGAGCGCCTTCTATCCTGGTAAGATTAAATATTTAGTTATGTTAGTAATATCTGATTCATTGTTCCAATTATAGCGTATTCGAATTAACAGAAATATATTCGATACAAAGAAACAAAAGAACGTTTACAACAAACTGAAGCTCTACTTCAAGGATGAAATTATGGATTTAAGTGCATATAGGTGTACCAATGATCTCAATGATGATACATCTTTGTACTTTTACGACCGCAATGTCAAAGACAGAAATACCGAGTACGAAATGCATTCCTATATTTTTTTTCTCAATTCTACAACAACTGGGCAAACGGGACATTATAAATGCGTTATCAAACAGAATGAGTCCAATAAAACCAATGAGCCGAATTACATCTTAATTGATGATGATCGTACAGTTAATGTGAAGCACAATATGAAGTCTTATTTATTTCCTGAATATAGCGATCCGGATTATCACACGAAAAGAAAAAATTTACTAAACCCCGGTAAGTTGCCGTTGAAATATTTTGACAAAAACTCTCCCGTTGTTGGCGAAGAACTTAAATTAATTCAAGAGACAGCTTTCATTTCTTCCGGTGTGTGTATGATATTCATGATACGAAAAGAATCTTGATTCGGAAATAATTCTTTAGGTGAGAAGCAGAAATTTTATTACTATGTTTGAGTTTTATTAACTTATTGTAATCGTATATATCTTACAGGATCATGGCCTATTCGATAATGTGACGAGATATTTGTTTTAATTTATATTAGTTGTTCTTTTTTTGAGTTAGTCAGTAATGAAGAAATTATTTGTTCTGTAATTTTCTAAGGATAACATGATCGATTACAAAACTTGGGATTATTCATGAAACTTAAAGATCTGAAATATCTTAGACGCGTAAAAGAAAATTTTAGTTACAAATGGAATAATAATCTTATTTGTACTAGTGAATTAGTAGTGTAGCGGAGAAAACTTTCCTACCTTCACTTCAATTCATATCTATTAAAGATTGTTTGTATTTCAATGAGTAATAGATGAAATTTTAATTATTTTACAAACACATTTCATTTCCAATCAAATTCAGCTTAGCATAATTCACAGTTATCATAGAAAATCAACGCTATAGACATACATGTACTCACTACAAATCACTATCGTCATTATTTTCCTCCATACTTTCGTCATTCTCGCTACTTTCCTCATCACCACTTCTCTCTGAATTGGCAGTTGTTCTTGTATTTATTAAATTTCTATTGAGTCTGACGTGTTCTCGGAAATTACGATCTATATATCCTTGCTGATCTCGCAACGTATTAAAAAATTCTTCATGTCCCCCAAAAGTATTATTAGTCCACCATCCAGAACGATCAAAGTATTTGCGATCTAACATAAAGAACTTATCATTAATGTGTGGATTGTTAGCATTGTAATTATTGCTTAATACAGGAACTACAAACGCAGGTCTCAATATACTCTCCACTGGTATTATGCGATACAAAAATGATGTATTTCTTCTAGGATCAGCTGCCCATTGGAATAGTGTACCAAGTTGATAGTAAGACCTTATTTGTCGTTTAACTTGAATTAATTCTTGAGTTAAACAAAACATTACAGGTCCATTATTGGTGCTGTTATCCTGAACACATATGAACAACAATATTTTTACAAGAACTGTTTTGAAATTTTTTTCCACTACAGTTTTTATGCTTCGCGCTCTCTGATCACCCAATGATATTTCATCATCAGAATCCAGGTTCTGATTACTCAATTCAACTTTTAATAGCGCAAAGTCGTGTCGCGATCTGTACAATTTACTTAGAGAAGATGTTGCGTACAATGCCCCGTTCCCGAGAGATTTAGGATCACTACTATATACAATTGCACCAACTACAAACATATCATAATGTTTAACATCTTCTCTTGATATGTTATTGTAATGTCTTAGTAACTCATAAAAGTCAAGATCATATAGCTTCCTCATGAAATTTTCTTTGATATGCAATGGATGATGAATGCACGTATTACTCCAAGCTTTGTTACCACCAATCACTTTTATATACCGTTTGCTCGGGTTTCTACTATGCCTTAACCTAAAATAAGTTTTCTTATGATTTTTCATGACATCATACCGTACTATTTCATCGTGCACCATAACTTTCATTTTGTTTGACAATAGTTGCCTGTCCATGGTGTGTATATCCGATACTAGATTAAGAGCTGCTGAGAATTTGTTTAAATTATATTTTTCTAGCATTTCCTTGCTTGATTCGTCATGCCGTTTGCTTGTTTGACTCCAAGTACCTGTGGTTGCCACTTTATGATATCTTTCCCAAGAAGATGTGTCCATTTTTCGAAAGCTACCATATAGCCTTAAGACCATCGGTAAATGAAGCATTTTATGAGGATTTCGTTGTTGACATTTCTTACCATGGTTTGGGTTCATAGCTAGTAATGTTTGATTTATATCCCATACCATTATATAATGCACATACAGATTTTTTAATTTCCTGTCAAATCGTATGATTTCAGCTTCTTCCCACTCTACTCTTTTTGTGTCGAAGTATACGTCAAGTAAGGATGCTATTGCTTTCAGAACTTTTCCTTGAATATCGCAGAGAATAATGCTTTTTTTCCTTCGGCCATCTACCAATTTGATAGTTTGGCCTTTAGGCAAAATTTCGCCTTGATTGCCGATAGAATAATATAATTGAAAAAGTAACGAAATGAATGTGTTTGAGCGAAACCCACCAAAACTTCCACTAGATCGTCCAAGTTCCTGATTAGTTTTCCCTAAATATCTCATTACGCCACCTTTAATTGTAGTCCAATGAACGTGAGGCATATCATGTACAAAAGGGAAATTATTTATTCGATAATCCAGTAGTGCCTTATTATTCCGAAAATTGTTATTTAATTGACTAACTTTATGAGTAATTGATAGAATAGTTTTTGTCAAAGATTTCATTAGTCCAGCACAAAATAAATGTAAAGTATCTGGTGGTGTAGCAACGTAAACATTACTGTTATATCCTAGGGGGGCATTAAATAGTGGATTGGTGTATGGTTGCACATTCCTCGATTTTAAGTTATCAAGTATCTTCTCTTCAGCACGGCTAATTATGTTCCCCACACTTTTCTTGGCAAGAATTCTATCACCATCTGCACAAAGTCTTCTATTATCTTCAAAATTGCGTGGCAAATGACGTCTTTCATCGTATAAACCGTCCTTACTAGAATACATGCAGTAGATACAAGAATAAGTGCAGTTACCCTCTTGAATACCAGCTTGTCTCCTTTGTTGAGGCTCGTCACCAACAAAGAAAGCGACGCATGGAAAAAAAAGTTTAGAACCGTAACCTAGGACATGCAATTCTACCCCGTCGTCCCAAAATTTATTAATGCACTTTAGGATTTCTTTCCACACTTCCCTTTCCACCAAAAGGTCGAAATACCGAAATTGTTCTAGAACTGCACTTTCACTCTTGTAAAAACGTTTTAGGTGTTGATGAATACTAGCTTTATAGTCGCGCAAGTTTGGTAAGTAACCAATGACACATTTTGATATGTCTTGCTCAATTAAGTTATCGGTGAAATTTCCTAACGTACACATTAAGGGAGTCATACTATTGTGAATATTAGTACCAAGCTGCACTCCATCCGAATAGAATATAATTGGCAATAGATTTCCCATTGGTGACTTCTGCAACACACTAATTTCAGTTTTTTGCCACCATACGCTGGACATTAAGTTAGCGTAGGTGTTTTCTCTACCACCACCAACATCACCACAATAGCGAAAGTGCACTTCATTTTTATACTTAAACATGATCTCAGGATTAATAAAAAGCTCAGCGATTAACATTATTGGGTCTCTTAGGTAAACCACAATCGGACTAATTTCTAGCGGCATCTCATCGATACGCCATCCTTGTGGCCAATCAATCTGTATTTTCCCGTATTTATATATCTTAAGTTTTTGAAAAATTTTATACTTAACACCATTCAAACTTTCTGGGATAGCAGAACGAGGGATATCGAAATCTTCTAATATTTTATGTACAACCTCCAAAAATCCAAGTTGCCCCCTATCACTCAGTCGATTTTCTATCCAATACTTGTATATAGAAATTCTTCTAAGCATCTTCTTTTGAAACTTGAATGCATAGGTAGTGCGAATTAAGTCGACCATTTCATCAAATGAACTCACATACAAACACTCGACGCCATATATTTGTTCATATAACAACTTCTGAAATTTTATATATGCATTATCTTCTATTTCATGAACATATTCGTCTTCATCATCCAAATCAGTGTTCACAATACCATAATTCATAGAAAATACATCTAAGTTCGCATCGTTCACTTCTTCTTCATTCGTGGTGGTGGATGAATTGCGATAAACATCACGAGAGATTGTTACAGGATGCACCAAACCAGACCCTGTGCAAGTACCAAGTGATTCAGGTGGAGGAATTAAATTATCCAATAATCCCTCTTCCTCTTCATCAATATCTTCGACATTAATTAATTTTGATCCACATTTAGAACTTCTATAATGCCTCAATAAAACGTCATTAGGGAATAATCTGCTATATCCGAAAGCACGTTTGCAATATTTACACTCTGTTTCATTACCACTGTTTTGATCACTTGTTCTTTTTTCTTCCAAATTATGATTATTTTGTAAGCGCTGAGAAAATCTGTTACCTTGTATAGCATTACTGCTACTGGTCTCATTTTTACTATTTGTTCGTCTTCTTTTTGGTTGCGCAATTTCATCAGGTTCACTATAACTTTTATTTTCATCAACTATCAGATCGTCGTCATAATAATCAGGGTGCCTTTCTAAAAACAATTTATATTCCTCCATTTTATCTCTTAAATACTCATCTTCCTGAACAATTACCGCTTGATTTTCTTTGGTTGATGTAGCCATTTGCTTGCTTATTAACACTTAATTAGATTGTAATTTTTGGCGATCTAACACTTACTTAAAACGTGCAATCTTTCATTGTTGAAAATATCCAAGTCGAAAAACATAAATATTTATTTGCAGCAGGTCACTACATGGAAAATATCTGTCAGGAGGCTATCTAAAGACATTTTCGTTATTTGTATTTTCGTGGTCGAGATATTTATGGTAACTAGATGATTTTTGAAAATCAAACCAGATGCATCTACCACGAAAATATAAATTTTGATTTTTTGCTACAAATGGATTATCTGTAGCTGGATTTTGGTGCACCGATGTGATTTCAATGGGGACTTGGTGGGTGATTAACTACTTTGCGGAAAATCTAATAGTTATTTATTACTAAGAGGTAGATATGAAAGACAGGACAGGAGGTCAAAACATAGCCGAAAGCACCTACTCGTAAATAACCACCCTCTATGTACCCAATGGCGAGCCCCGTGACCGAGTAGAGGGAAAACGGGTGTTACACCCGGCTAGGAAAATTAGTCGCCCACCAAGTCCCCATTGAAGTCATGCACAGGGAGAACAGGAGGGGTGAGCGCGCGAAAAATCAGAGCAAGGCGACGAAAGAAAGCGCGCCATGAAGAAGGTTGCCGGTGATCGAATGGAGGCAGACGTGGATCCCGGCGAGGGGTGAGGTGTCGCCCTGACCGGCCGCGCACCAGGGGGACCTCGGAGCGACGCCGCCGACGAGGCCGGGAGAGAGGGAGTGCTGCTGAGGCCGCGATCCGTGAGGCAGGAAGGGGTCGGAAGTGGGTCATGAGATGGGGGGCCACGCACCCCCGAGCCGCCAGTCGGTCAGCTTCCGCGTTCCCTAGGGCCAGTGGGTCGTCTGAGTTGGTGTGGGCTGGGGTCCAAGAGATAGAGATGGAATTGTCGCGCTTCACCTGATCAAGAAGGGCGTTGATGCGGGATATGAGTTGCTTGTTGGCAACTGGTTTGATGGCACGGGTGGCGAACAATTTGACGCAGTAGAAACTGTCGGAGACGAGGTTGTAGCTCGGTGTGGATGCAGGGTCGAGGGAGGCGCGACGTCGGCGGATCCAGTCCAGGGCATGATAGAAGGCACTGAGCTCCCCCGTGTTGCTGGTGGCGCGTCGAGCGCCTATCCAGTCGCCTCCCGTTGGAGAGGTGGAGACTGGGCCCCAGATGGCGCGGGTCGCCTCTCTGCCCGGAAAAGTGATGTGAACGCCCCATCCTGCCGAGCCATTGGGGAGGGCCGAGCCATCTGTAAAGAGAAATGCCGAGGGGTTCTCTAGAAGGGGATCACCGGGGCCCGTAGACTTGGACATGTACTCCTCTGCTTTGTGCCGGGTGGAGAAGCGCTTAACGTCCGAGGGAATGCCGATGGTATGGGGCTGAGCTTCCCGCCAGGAGGTGTATATACCCGGCACATGCCCTAAGCGGACTGCATAGAAAACCGTAGGGGCGGAGGCTGTGATGTGGCGACGCTTGAGGCATCTCCGTTGTAATATCCGAAGGAGGGACGGGTCCGCCTCGGGAGTGTTGGAGAGGGCGGTGTAGTAGACCGCTTGCTGGCGAGCGGCCCAAAGAGTGTCGATCCTACTAACTAAGTGCTTGCTCAGAGCGAGGAGGCTTTCGCTCAAGGCAGCCACTGAGTCCGTAGGAAGGAGTACTTGATCAAGTTGGGAGATCTGGGACGAGTTCCAGTTCCCCATGCAGATACGGTGTCCATCAACTTCTTGGATGAGGCGAAGGAGAGTCGGAAAAAGGCGGCGGTCTAAGTCTGTCAAGAGGGGAACTGTGAGCAGGAGGGCATCTGACTCCGCCCTGGCTTGACATAAGAGAGGGTGCTGGCACGAGCGAAAAGTGTGATCGTAGGTGTCATCGGCGACGACCATGTCAGATGCGCACAATTTGCAGGTGAGGAGAGACTTGCGTTCGGAATCGGTCTTGGCACCCTTGCAGGCATTGTGGCCGAGCGTCCAATGTCTTTCATGGAGAAGGCGTTCATAGTGACCACGCTCACCAAAGGACTTGCCTGAGAGATGAAGGACCTTGGCAGCAAAGCGGAGAGTGACATCTTGCCAGCGAGGAGGGTAGTGGCGGACTGCGCGGTCTTGGTCACGAGCGAGTTGAGCCTCGGCCCGTTTCACATCTGAGATGCGAGCGTCTAACGGGATGAGGAGCATGGTCTCCGAGGAGAGGTCCGACCAGACCCAACGGTTGAGAAAAACGTCAGGCGGGATGCACTCAGAGAGCGAGAGCACCTGTACCGGATCCTCTTGGAAAGACGTGCCATAGATGGAGGAACAGAGCTCAGATTGGGAGAGACCCGAGATGGCATAGGCGGATGCAAGCGCCATGCCCAGGGCGGGGCCAGTGAGGGAGCGCGTAGAGAGGTCAGAGGGAGTGGCCGCATAACACAGTCTTCTGGAAGGGGTGACGTGGAGGTGAGCAGCCTCAAAGAGGCATTCGACCACTTCATTGGAAAAGGAGGCAGGAGGGGAACTAAAAGATTTCACGAGCGACTGATCAGGAAGGTAGATGTCCAAGTCGCGGACATCTGCTTCCGGGTCAGTCTCCCAGAGACCCCTGAGGACGCCGGCGAGGAGGAGCGATTTCGACGTAGGGCGTGTGGTCGTGGCGGGGACCTCTCCTTGATATACGGTGGGGGACCACAGTACATGATCGAGAGTGCGGAGAACACAGAGAGAAATGCGGAACGTCCCGACCCCCAGAACCGAGTGAAGGGGAGAGAAACCCGAATGGCAGTGAAGTTGAACGTATACTGTCCGCTTGCCCGTATGTGCAGGATCGTAATGAAGGCCATTGAGGCCGAGAGGAGGACCAGGGACGGGAACCCGGCCAAGGTGGCCAGGGGGCAAAAACGGCAGGACCCGGAGGACTTCCACCACAGGCGGAAGACTGTCCATGGTGGATAATGGTGGAGGCAGGCCAGAGCGGTGCGGGGTGCCAGTGGAGGAGACTAAGGTTACCCGGGAGGCGCGGAGGCCAGACAACGCAGAGGGTCCGAAGATGACCGGAAACCAAGAGTCTCTGTCACTGGGACCGTGGTAAAGCTGGGGTGTAGAGGAGTTTCGGGCGACCGTCCGCATGGTGGGGGAGAGAACGGGGAGGGGGAGGCGCCAGTGACGGTACACGATGTCGGACCGGAAGCCATTGGGTGTGCTGTAAGTGGACACTGTGAGGATTTCGGTGATCCGGTTGGAGAAGAGCTGGGAGGAGTCAGTGATATGCCACGCCTGACCCGGAAGGAGGGGCACCGACTCACTAACTGGGAGGAGGAGACCTCGAAGAGCGTCGAGTAAGGGCAGTGGGAGATCTGGGAGTTGCCACCGCCACCCGGTTCCAGTCCAGGCGATCAGATCCGCATAGGAGACTAGGTGGCGGTCCCGCAGATAGGCGTGTTGAGCTTTTGTGCAGCGAAGGCTCGATGAGAGACTGCCGGTAAGAGGGTCAAACAGCTGAGGAGGAGAGGCGTGTGCTTTTGGCCGGAGAGTCTTGGTGGGGCCAGTGTTGCCCTGGAAACCGTACGACAGAAGAGAGGACACCCAGTATCCCGGCCGGACAGTCTGAGGAGTCAGGGACGACATCGAGAAGTGGTATGGGCTGGGATGTCCGCGGGCACAGAGGGCTTGGACGGCAAACTGCGTCCACTGATCCCCATGGGCAAGTAGGCGGTGGACACAGTTCTTCTTGCGTTGCTGTACCATCGAGGAAAATCTCTGGAAGCCGAGCCCACCTTCGCGTACGGGCTGGTATAGGTTTTCAGTCTGCGAGGTGCGAAGGTTCTTAGACCGGCGGCGAAGTTCTGCAGCAAAAATGGTGTCGATTTCTTCACATTCCTGGAGGGACCACGAGGAGAGAATTCCGACGTATGCACCTCTGGCGTACAAGCACTTTGCCATGACAAGGTTAATAGACCTGGGGCTCGCCTTTTTAATGGAGAGAGCGCGGATGGCGACCAGAAGTTTTTGCTTCATGAGTTGTAGGGAAGTGGAGTCCGCCTGTGAGACAGGGTATTCCACCCCGAGGCTCTTGAAGGTGCCACTGGTGCGGATCAGTGCGGTATGCGGGGTCCACCCCGCTGAGTAAATGAGAAGGGCCTCTGGGTCCTCAGGAGGAGCGGAAAGGCCGCAATAGTGGAAAGCCCTGAGTTTGTGTACCGCGATGGAAAGGTTGAAAACCATGGCGCAGACCGAGACTAGGATTGCCGTGTCTTGTAGTCCAAGCAGAGACGAGGCAAAGGATTGAAGGTCATCCGCATAACATATAGGCCTCGCGGGGTACAAGGAGGCATCAGGACGCCGGAGCATAAATTGGTGAGGCGATGGTGGCTGATGGTCCAATACAGTAAGCAAAACATCAAAAACAGCAAGCCAGGTGAAGGGACTGTGAATATCGCCTTGGCCCGTCCCCCGTTCAGGATTAAAGGAGAGATCGCGGATGCCCTCGAGTCCGTCAATATCCCATTGGGAGAGAGCGTAAGGTGTGCGGACAATGGTATAGCCAGAGTCATCTAAGTCGACTAGCCATTGAGCGATTTCTACTGGGAGCCCTTTACGCTGCCAGCAGAGAACAATCAGTGGCTTGGAGACCGAGTCAAAGGCCTTGCTCATATCCCAGGAGCAACCATACAGTGGCTTGCGGTCCTCCCATGCTGATTCGAGCGTGTTAAGTAACTGGAGATTGGCGGTGTCGGTCCCGTGATGAGGTAGGTACCCATGTTGAGACAGAGAGAGTGCCGAGTGTCTCTGAAGGGAAGAGGTCACTTCGTCCACCAGAAGTCCAGTCCAAAGCTTGCGAAGAACTTCCATTAGCATGATAGGGCGGATGTCCTGGATGCGTTTAGAGGTGTTTTTGGGAATGGGGACAAGCCATTTCCATTTCCAGGCAGCTGGGATGTAACGGTCCTGCCACATGGTGGCGAGGCACTCATAGGCTTCTGCGATCATCTGCGGCTGCCAGTGCTGGAGGTGTTTGTACTGGAGGCCAGATGGGCCGCCGGAGGAGTTCCCCTGTTTAGATTTGACGAGAGCGGCAAATTTCTCCAGCGAGGGCGCTTGATAAAGGAGAGGATGCAGATCGGCAAACACCGCATCACGGGAAGGGGAGTGGTGAAGTGCACTCCAGAAGGCAAAGAGCGGATCAGAGCCAGCTGTGACTGGAATGGAAAGGCCCGAGTGGAGATGTCGAAACTCATCGAAGGACATGGTTTGGAGAGAGTCCCAGGACACAGTGCCATCGTGTAGAGCTGGGGCCCGGGTCTGTTGGGCGGAGAAATGATTCCGGAACATATCGGTGACATACTGGTGCAGCTCCGCAGGCGTCTTGGGGGAGAGAGCCGGATCTCCAAAGTCATAGTATTGAAGGTCCGTGTCGTCCGTGAACTCGTTTAGGAGGCACTGGAAACCAATGTGCATGGTCCCCGCTCGCAATTTGTCCTCCCGAGCCGCGGAGTAACTGGAAATGCGGGAGGAGTATTCCTTCCGTTTGCGAGCATGAAGGCAGGACCGAACCAACTTGAAGTTTGTGATCGCCGCAAGTTGAAGTGCATTTAAATTGGCGGTGTCCTGTGACCTCCATTCCGAGGGAGTAAGACCTGTGCCCCATACTTCGGAGGGGATGCCCCCTTGGAAGCGAAGGGTAGCCACCACTCGCTCCCATTCTGCGACGATTTTGTTTATGCCCAGGGTGCGGTCAAGCGAGGACGACCAGTGCTTCCAATGAGGTGGAAGGGGGAGAACACCCAGGTAGCGTTGAAGCTTGAGCATCGCCAGCAGTTGGGATTGAAGGGCAGCGTAGGTGGGGCTCCAGTGTTCCTTGAAACGGTTGCGCTTCTTCCATTTCTTGCGGTCCGGAGCAGCATCTATAGTGATCTGAGTCAAGTGGGCAAGTTGCTGTTCAGCTCGTTCGGAAGTGGGTGGCGTCACCAGGAGGGGCCTCCAATTGGATTGAAGCTGATGTTGAAACTTCTGGAGCTGCGGGGCCGAGGGCGCAAAGCGTTTGATTTGGAGACGCTTGAGATCGCCGAATTCTTTGTTAAACCTCGGTGTGTTATGAAGGTGCTCATGAGGGAGGTGGGAAAATCCAACCAGTATTGGACGATGGTCCGATAAACCCACCCAGAGCCCATCCGTGCCAATGGAATAATGGCGAAGTTGCATCGAGGGGCTGTTGTACAGCACATGGTCTATCTCAGAGCCTCCGGTAAGATGGGAGGACGGGCGAGTGATGCACTGCTGGAGGTGTGGAAGGGCATCCCTGCGGGACCTCCAACCAACTGCCGTAGACCAGTCCTTGAGGGGATAGCGGTATCCCCCACCACCGTCGTCAGTCAGCTGCCAGAGCGAGTTAAAATCCCCGCCGCAGACGGAGTGATTTCCCGGTCGGGACATGTGGCGTTGGGCCCAATGTTGGATGGTGTCCCTGGTGTAGTCGAGAGGGGTAGCCTTAGAGCCCTGCGCAGTTAGGTAATGGGAGAGCCTATGGTACAAACCTCGTCGGAGGGAGGACGAGGGGTCGGTGGAATCTGTCGGGGCGGAGGAGTGCGCCGGCGGGAAGGGCCAGTACGTGGCGAGGATCTGCAAACGTCCTCCGGGGATAGTAAGGATGGCTTCATCCACTACGCTGAGGTGCGATGGGTCGGACTTGTAATGGGCTAGTTGGGGTCCCCATCGGTTATTCAGTATGATGGCGTTACCACCCACCTTGATGAAGGTAGGGGGAGCACCCTTGCCGGAGTCCTCCGCCGGAACAGAGACCAGACACTCCGCCCGGGGCCCAAGGTGGGCACGGGCCTCCCGTCGAAGGAAGGAGACACGCTCCTTAGCAACACGAACATCAATAAGCACCATGCAATCTACCGCTTCAAGAGCCATAAACATAAGTAATTCTGCAAGTTTGAACCCATCGAGGCCATTCACGTTGAGGTACACCATGCGAAATTCATCTGGAAGAGGAGGGGCAACAGGAGGATTAACAGGGAAAGAGTCAGGCGCTACTTGGAGGAACCGGGTGAGGGCATCAGATCCGAACGCAGCCCGATCCACCGGAGGAGTGGACGCCACCGGAAGTGGAGGATAGTAGGGGGTTAGTGAGAGCTGGTTCGGATCTGTGCCCTCAAGCGGGCCCTGAAGTAGGGGGGAAGTGCCATGCACTTGGGAGTGCGCGTCCAATAGGGTAAGGAAGGGATTTCGGGCCATGCGTTTGACCAGGGAGCTGGGGTTCGCAACATGATACCAGGTCTCCGAGGCGCTCGGGAGGTCAATGACCTGGAGGGGGCCAGAGTACGCTCCCGCCATTATGTAATAAATGACTGGGTGTAGGCGGGGAGTGGAACAGCGCTGAAAGACCTCAAGGAGACTGGGGGTGTAAGGAAGCCGAAGCCCTGCAATCAGGGAAAGGGATCGGGTGTCCTTGTAGGCATCCAGGTTGGTGTGAATGGTGTGAAGGCCGAGACGCTGAGCAGGGTAGCAGTCTGCCCGGTTCCAGGCAAATTGTAGGTATGCCTCTGCTCGCTTCCAGAAGGTGAGGACAGTGTCTTGACCATGATTGATCGAGCCAAGTATGGCCGAGAGGACGGAGAAAGGTCCAGTAGTGCTGTGCAGGGGCTGGAAACCGTGACGCAAAGATCCAGGGTGAGTGGGGAGAAGTTTGACGTACCATTCGGGACTAGTCCATCTGCGAGCAAGGGCAGAGGGCCAGATGCCGATAGGAGGACAGCGAGACTCGTCGACTGGAAGAGTCAGAGGCTGATGGGGGAACCGGCGTTGGTAAGGAGGGGCGTCCTCTGGAGTGGGCAAGGGGAGATCTTCCTCTGGTGGAGTTTGAGACGGAGGGAAGTCAGCAATGGTTAGAGGGCGCCCCGGGAGATGCAGGAGGCTCATGGTAGGCTCCTGGGCAGGTGTGGGCTCGACTCCGAGATCAGTGGAATAAGGAGGTGAGGGCGGGAGTGAGTGCACCGGAGGATCATGCGCCACCCCATGGGTGGAGGGCATAATCGGCGAAGACGGGCCTCGACAGGTCTTCTGGAGAATGAGAACCTCAGGGTGTGGGGAGGAGCGAATGCGAGAGGTAATGCGCGTAAAGTTACCTGGCGCCCCGCTTAACGGCAACGGTTGGGCGACCAACTCCTCCAGAAGGGATTGGAGCGCCGACGGGAGGAGAGAACTTATCGCGGGTGGGCAATACCACGGAGAGAAATGTGAGTGGGAGAGACAACTTTGGAGTCGGTGGGGCTGCAAATACTGTTGTAAGTCCGACCAGGGGAGATGGTCATGTTGTCGCAGGGTGCGAGTAGTACTGTCGATGAGCGACCAATCCTCCCAGTTTGAGGACCCAAGCTGAGTCCAGAGCGCTACATCCCACTCAGTGTCGAGAACATATTGAATGTCGTGATTGGAAAACCAGTGCTCCGGCGGGAGGAGACCACGGGAACCCGAGTCAAACCACTGTATGGTCCCTTGAATTTTGGCTCGGGTGGGGTCAGGAAGAGTGTCCAACAGGAGCCAATTAGTGAGGGCCTGACGGAACTGGAACCGCTTGTCAGAGGGCTGAAAGTGCCATTGGTGGGGAGGAAAACTCAGGGACGAGTGTGCCGCAAGCGAGATGAGGCAGGCCATCTGAAGGCCACAAGACCCATCTGGCCTGCAGGTGGAGGAGTTGAGTAGGGGTCGAGCCCGGATGGCACAGCTCACGGGGATGTGGCCAGAGGTGACAAGGGCTTCAAGAGTGTGGACGTCTCCTAGAGCGATGAGCTGGGAGCGTTGTCGATTTGTAGGTGATAGCCAGATGCGGAGGTCACCCTGCTGAACGACGAGGGGCGCCCACCATTGACAGTGCACCCGATCCTCCGATGAAAGGGGCGGGAGGTCAGTCACTAGGGAATTGCCCACGGGAGCTAAGGCAGGACCGGCGGGGCGAGGTGGTGAGGAAGGCATAGGAGGTTCCTCTGGTGACGGGAAAAAGTCTGTAACTAATTCGAGGAGAGCCGACTCCAGCCACGTCAGGAGTGGTGCGGATTGGAGCAGGAACGGATAGTAGTGCGAGTCCCTGAGGACGGAAGCTCTCACGGGCTGCGCAAAGAGGTGGAGGAGGTCCGACCCCGAGAAAAAAGTATTTCTGGCGGGCAGCCTTTTGTCCGCTTGAAGGGCGGACCAGGAACGGTGCTGGACTGTGTCCAGGGGGGCATAGGGGAGTTCGACGAAGATGGACGCCGACGCCTGATCTGGGAGTAATTGAAGAACTTCATCAATGTCGAGAAATTGAGGAGCCCGAAGGATGGGGGAGCGGAGGTTGTTAAGCAGGCCATGGTGCCATGCTTCTAGGGACGCTCGGACATGCGTGCCAGGGGCGGTGCGGACATCGATGAGGGATCGTACTAACCGTAAAACTTGACTATGATCGAGGGAGGAGTGCGGTCCTCTGCGATGGTATCGGAAAAACGGACGACTGGGGTCGTGGGAGAGGAGCTCGGCTGTCCAGTCGACCTGATCGAGGCACTGGTAGAGGAGGGCGAGTTGGATGGCACAGGAGCCATCTGGAGCGCAAACGTGGTAAAGGTCCGCCGGTTCCTGAATGTGAAGTTGGAGAACCGGTTCCTTAAGAAAGTAGTCGCGAAGCAGGGATCTTTTCTCTTGGAGAGATAGGTGGGGGTCATAAGCCAGACGCGGGGAGGAAGGTTGGGCAAAGTGCAGGCGAACGGTTGGGTGGTTAGACGTCGTCTCTTCATGGAGGAAGAGGGAGTGCAGCAGAGGAGCCTGAGGAGGTGCCCGCAGGAACGAAACAATAGAGGGAGCGGGAGACGTGCGTGACCCATCTGGGCGAAGTCCCGCTGTGAGCAACTCCGATGCTTTGTATTTATATTTTTGAATGCATTGGCGACGCGCCTCTGGGGAGAGAGACGGAAGGTGGTCAAGCCAGTAATGCTTCCCATATCCTGCGTAGAGTTCTTCGCCAGGCAGAATTCGTACACCCGGGAGCGCGACGACCCAAATTTGCATCTCGCCAGTGTCGGGGTTGGCAATGGGCTGAAGCCGACAGTTGATAGACCCCGGGGAGAAGTTATCATTTACAAAACGGCCGTAGCAGGACGTGTATTCCTGTGCATCAACGTCCCATTCCTCAGGAATGAGGGATGCAAGATACGCCGACCGATAGTCGGGGCGTGTGGCCACGGAGTGCCTGACGCGCGCTCCATGATAGGAGCAGATGGCCAGCTCCGCCGGGCGCCATCTGGTTTTGGCGCCTTTGTGGTTGTATAAAGGGAAATAGACCTCCTCCAGGGAGAAAAGCCCCTCACCATCAAAAGGGAGCAAGGTTTTCCCTATGCCGACCGGTCGCCCATCGTTGGGGATGCGGGGGTCCACCCGAAGGTCGGAGAGCAAGCGGGTGGGACCCGGGGATTGGGACGGGGTAAGGGTGAACTCGGACGGGGTGGAGGCGTCAGAGGTCTGAGAGAGCTTGGGTTTGCGAGGTGCGCGCAGAAGGGCGGAAGGATCGTGTCTCTGGGATTTGGCAGCGGCCCGCCTCGGGGACCCAGTCGAG
>Ga0208503_1000109_pt1 | contig 16592 bp, 10 predicted proteins | sample CryBogCBE31Jul07_FD_184584 | JGI IMG/M metagenome (GOLD analysis project Ga0208503, IMG submission 184584) | Freshwater microbial communities from Crystal Bog, Wisconsin, USA - CBE31Jul07 (SPAdes) (version 2) | ecosystem: Environmental > Aquatic > Freshwater > Lake | place: Crystal Bog...
CTGATGGAGGATGACACGAAGGGTTGGCAGGTTGTGAAGAAGAAGATCCGGGTCAAGCGGGTCAAGAGTCACGAGGAGCTCGAGGAGGATGCGAATCTCGAGGGATGGGATGATGTCATCCACTATGGTCGTGGATCCTACACGAACACCGCACCGAACTACGAGCACAATGGATCGCTGTTCGACATCGGCAGTCGGTTCTAAAACTTACACAGTAAAAACACAAAACATACGGTGCTATAGTCTAGTGGTCAGGACAGGAGGCTTTGAACCTCCGAACCCAGGTTCGATCCCTGGTGGCACCATCACCGGTATGGTCTAGTGGTTAGGATAGGGCTCTTTCACAGCCTTGGCTCGGGTTCGATTCCCGGTACCGGTAAACTTAACTTATTTTTTACTTTGCGTCATTAGCTCAGTGGATAGAGCGCTCGCCTTCTAAGCGGGATGTCGCGGGTTCAATCCCCGTATGACGTATTTCAGCGATACTAGCTCAGCTGGTAGAGCGCGGCTCTTATGAAGCCGAGGTCGCGGGTTCAATCCCCGCGTGTCGCATAATCGTGTTAGCTCAGCTGGTAGAGCGTCGAGCTTTTAACTCGAATGTCGCGGGTTCGAGCCCCGCACACGGTACATTTTAGAAGGTCAAAATTGATCGTCTAAAATGGATTTTTGAGGTCCAAGGAAAGATGATGGTGGGCGAACAAAATGGCACTTCCTACTCTCTATTGCAAGTCGAAGACGGGAAAGACGCAGGTATGGAACATCGAGACGATCGGTGCAAAGATCCGCGTATCCTATGGGTACGAGGGCGGCGCTGTGACGGTGAACGAGAAGACGATTGAGAAGGGAAAGAACTTGGGGAAGAAGAATGCCACGACGGCGGCTGAGCAGGCTGCTGCGGAGGCGAAGTCCACGTGGGACAAGAAGAAGACGGGCGGTTACGCGGAGTCGCTCGATGATGCGCACGTTCCGGGTGTAGCAGATACGGCGGCAGTCGCGGCGCACGAGGCTATCCTGCCGATGCTCGCGCACGACTACAACAAGCGTGGCAAGGACATCAAGTTCCCCTGTTTCGTGCAGGCGAAGCTGGATGGCGTTCGGTGCATCTTCAAGAATGGCGTGCTGACGAGTCGCCAGGGCAAGGTGTTTCCGGATATGGAGCACATCACGGCAGATCTCGAGGGCGTTGAGTTGGTCCTGGATGGTGAGCTCTATTCGGACACGCTGAACTTTCAGCAGTTCGTGGGTCTGGTGCGCAAGAAGAAGCACAACGCCGCTGAGAAGTTGCTTCTGCGCCAGGTCAAGTACTGGGTGTACGACTGTGTGAATGACGAGCCGTTTGAGAATCGCATCAACACGCTGTGGGAGATGTTCGAGGAGAAGTCCTATGATCACATCAAGCTTCTCCCGACGGACGAGTGTGCCACCAAGGCAGAACTCAAAGGATTTCACGATCGCTTTGTCGCCGAGGGCAAGGAGGGTCTGATCATCCGCAACAAGGCGGGTCTGTATCAGCTCGCGGCTCGCTCCAAGGACCTGCAGAAGTACAAGGAGTTTGAGGATGCCGAGTTCGAGGTTGTCGACTATCTTGACGGCGAGGGATCTGAGAAGGGGCTGGTCATCTGGGTGTGCATCACATCCGCCGGCAAGCAGTTCAGCGTCCGCCCGCGCGGCACGCACGAGGATCGCGCGGATCTCTTCCTCGACGGCGACTCGTATCTCGGCAAGAAGCTCACGGTGCGCTACCAAGAGCTGACAGAGGATGGGATCCCGCGGTTCCCGGTCGGTATCGCCTTCCGCGACTACGAGTAGACCAAGCCCTCAACAAAAAACAATTTTTAACTTTTACCCGCTTAAAGGTAAGGATGGATGATATAGTAGTGAAGATGTCTGACCATATGTACGTAACAAAGCGCAATGGCAAGAAGGTCCCGGTTTCCTTTAATGAGGTCTTGACTCGCATCCAGCGTCTTGCAGATGGACTTGCTCACGTGAACCCTGATTTGGTCGCCCAGAAGGTATGTAATCAGATTCAGGACGGGATCAAGACATCCGAGCTTGACGAGTTTGCCGCCGAGACGTGTGCGATGATGCAGGCTCGCTACCACCCGAACTACGGTAAGCTGGCTGCCCGTCTGATCATTGATAACCACCAGAAGATGACGAACGATGGGCTGTTCTCCGTGGTGGATGGACTCCACGAGATGGGTCTTGCATCGTATGACTACTGGCGGTGTGCAGACGATTACCCGAATGAGTACCAGGCGATGTTCGATTTTTCTCGTGACTTTATGTTTGACTATTTTGGATTCAAGACCCTTCAGAAGGGATACTTGCTTCCCGGTGAGCGCCCGCAGCATATGTGGATGCGCGTTGCCATCCAGCTCCACGGCACTGACTTTCCCCGCGTGAAGGAGACCTACGATGCCCTGTCGCAGGGATTTTTTATTCACGCTACTCCCACTCTTTTCAACTCAGGAACCAAGCACCCTCAGCTGAGCTCGTGCTTCCTGGTTCATATGCAGGATGATTCGATCAAGGGTATCTACGACACGCTGTGTGAGTGTGCGCAGATATCCAAGTGGGCTGGCGGCATCGGTCTGTCTGTTCACAATATCCGTGCTCGCGATGCGACCATCAAGGGCACCAACGGCAAGTCGACGGGACTGACTCCGATGCTCAAGGTCTTCAACGATACCGCCAAGTATGTGAACCAGGGTGGCAAGCGTAACGGATCCTTTGCCATCTACCTTGAGCCGTGGCACGCAGATATTGAGGAGTTCCTCCGCCTCAAGCTCAATACGGGCACAGATGATGAGCGCGCCCGTGATTTGTTCTATGGACTCTGGATCTGCGATCTGTTTATGCAGCGCGTTGAGCAGGATGGCTACTGGTCGCTGTTCAGTCCGGATACGTGCCCTGGACTTTCTGACTCGTGGGGTGATGCATTCAATGAGCTGTATTGCGGATACGAGCGCAAGAATCTCGCGGTGAAGCAGATCCCGGCTAAGAAACTTTGGCAGATGATTGTAGATGCACAGATCCAGACTGGTGGACCGTATCTTCTGTACAAGGATGCGTGTAACTCCAAGTCCAACCAACAGCACCTCGGAACCATCAAGTCCTCCAACCTCTGTACCGAGATCATCGAGTTTACCTCGCCTGAGGAGACAGCGGTCTGCAACCTCGGGTCTCTGGCTCTCCCCAAGTTCGTCGAGGATGGGAAGTTCAATTTTGAGAAGCTTCGCAAGTATACTGCCATCCTCACTCGGAACCTGGATCTTGTCATTGACCAGACCTACTACCCTACCGAGAAGTGCAAGCGTTCCAACCTCCGCCACCGCCCCATCGGAATCGGAATCCAGGGACTCGCCGATGTCTTTGCAATGCTGCGTCTCCCCTGGTCATCTGAGGGTGCTGCCAGCCTGAATCGTGAGATCTTTGAGAATATCTACTATGCCGCCGCCACGACAAGTATGCTCAATGCATCTGCAGACAGTTGGCGTGGTCTCGAGCTCAATACGGAGAAGACGTATCCGTCCTTTGAGGGATCGCCAATGAGCCAGGGCAAAATGCAGTTTGATCTCTGGGGTGACACGCCAAAGTCTACGTATCTTGACTGGGACAGGCTTCGTAAGCTGTGTGCAGGTGGTATGCGCAACAGCCTTCTGGTCGCCCCGATGCCGACTGCATCTACCTCGCAGATCCTGGGCAACAACGAGTGCTTCGAGCCGTTCACGTCTAACCTGTATTCTCGTCGTGTGCTGTCAGGTGAGTTTATGATTGTGAACAAGTATCTTGTGGAGGATCTGGTCTCTCGCGGTCTGTGGACATCGGATGTGCGCACGTCGATCATCGCAAACAATGGGTCTATCCAGACTATGCTTGAGCTTCCCGCCGAGATCCGTGAGCTCTACAAGACGGTGTGGGAGATCCCGATGAAGACGCTGATCAATATGGCTCGCGACCGTGCCCCGTTCATCTGTCAGTCACAGTCTCTGAATCTGTTTTTGTCTGAGCCCACTCCGTCCAAGGTGTCGTCTATGCATTTCTATGCATGGAAGGCAGGACTGAAGACTGGGTGCTATTATCTGCGTACAAAGGCGGCTGCCAAGGCTCAGCAATTTACTGTCGAGCCGCCAGCCTGTCTTTCGTGCTCGGCGTAAAATTGTATCGAGCTTAGAACAAACAAATGTCTGCTACTCCCTCCGCTGTTATTTCTCCGAGTGGAACTGCCGCCGTCGCCACCAAGACGGGTGGTGCCGTTCTCTATTCGCCGATGCCGGTCGGTGGTCGCCGTCGCCGCGGAACCAAGAAGATGACCAAGAAGGTCAAGGCGATGCTCAAGAAGATGAAGCTGATGGGCGGTGACCCCCCGGAGGTGGTCCCCGTGGTGGCGGAGGAGGGAGAGGGAGAGGGTGGTCGCCGTCGTCGTCGCCACCGCACGCGCCGTCACCGCCGTTCGCGCGCCGGGCTGTTTGCGTAAGCAAGTATTCGCGCTGAGATTCAGCGCTTAGCTCGGTCTGCGCAAACAACATCGCGTGACTCGCCACGTCACGTGCATAGTCGTCGTGTTCTACAAGATATGTGATGACATCTCGTAGATTCGACAGGTCGTACTTAACCGACACATAGTGAAACCCCTCAACCAATAACCCCTTAAACCACCAATCATTATCAGGATGTGTGACCAAAACTGGTACGGATCCTGATGCAAATACCCATTGAAGGGCAGATGCAATACAGTTGCCATCAACAATCAAAATGTACTTGTGCTGAACGTGATCTTGAGGACTGCGAGCGTCGTCGTAGAACCGCGGGTCTTCGGGAAAGATCAGTCGACCCTGGTGCGATGGGTCCATATTGACATTGCGAGTCAGCTTAACATCGGCGTGTTCAAAGTCGTGAAGATCCCAGACAACCCGAGTTCGCAGAGTCGGTGCGAGACCGCCTGAAAGACAGCCACGCCAATATGCGAGTGGCTTCTTCTCTTCCCAGGGAATGTGCTCAATATGGTTGGAAACTACATTCCAGACTCCGTGAACAAAGGATTCATCATCCAGTGGAAGAAGGATTGCTTTCGGGTGAGAAACCCCACGTGTGCACAAAATACCTACTGCGTCATATTGATCTGCAAGTCTGTTCAGATCTGCTTGATCTCGGAGGGCAAGTGTCAGATTCTGTTCGGGAACAAATCCGTCTGCCTGGACTACACATACGTTCGGTAGAAGCTGGACAAGTTTTCGTATGATCGGTCCATCCAGATGACACATTGAAAAAGCATTTGCCCATACCCAACTGTGTCCCTCTGTATATCGTTCGATGTGAGCCATTATTAGATAGAGTCTCCAATCTCTGTAACTAGAGTGAACAGCTCATCTGAGAAGCCGTAGTGACATCCATTCGGCTCTGCCATCGGAGGTGCCTTGCGTGCCGATGTGTTCTTCTTGTGGACCAGGCTGACAATCACATCCTGTGGAGACAGCTCACGACACTGCTGTTCGCGACCACGGACAAATCCACCGCCTTCCGCAATCTGCTGATCAGGGAACTTGCCTGCATCCCAGAACGCCCGGGTGAAACAGAGAGTTGCCTCAGACACACGCTCGCACATTGGCAGCTTGATGGGAGGAACATTCATAAACGACTTGGTCTCGTGGATGTTGTAGCAAGGGATCACCGTTGAGAACAGGCACTCCTTCTTGGGCGCTGCCAGCATATGAGCCACGCGAGCAAGCAGACTGTTGCTGGGGTAAACATCGTCATCATCCATTGTGACCAGAATATCGTGCGATGCGTGCTCCACGGCAAGATTACGCTTGGCACCAATCGTGAGCGGCTCATCAGACAGAACATACTTCACATTCGGGAAGTCCGAAACAAGATCCTTGATCTGATCCTTGCCGTCATCCACCACCACCCACTCAATCTTCTCCGTGGGATACGTCTGAGCAATCAGACCATACTTGACCAGTGGGATGAACACGCGGCGATCACGTGTGATGGTAATGACTGAGATAAACGGCAGATCTTCCTCCTTCGGGAGCATCTTCTCAAGCGAGTAGGTCTCAACTCCCGCCGTGACCTCCTTGATGGCTGTCTCGATCACACCCAAGAATGTCTGGTGGCGGTTCTCATATCGCTCACGGTTTGCACGGCTCTCTGACCGGAGCTGATGGTGATTCATCTTCGTATACATCTCCAGTGACTCTACCAGCGATCCAACGTCCACATCCTCCAGAACGCCAAGGCACTCCGGATGAGGGATTGACTTCGACGTCGAAACCCACAGAGCCTTGCGGGTCAGCTCGCGGAAAGGCTCGATGACACTGAGCAGGAGAACACACTCTGCAGACATACCCTCGTTGACTGCGTGACAGAATCCCTCGGCAGCCGACGTGCAGATCAAGAGTCCACAATCTGCCATCAGCTTGTCGTAGTCCTTCTCGGACATACGCTGATCGTGCACCACGAACTTGGAAGCAACCGACTCAGGGATCTTGGGGACCTGGACATCGTAGTACACAAGATCAACCACAGGGAGTTTGGCAAACAACTCGGGATTGGTCTGCTGAATGCGCATATACGCCTGGACAATCGGCTTGGGGTGGCGCCACATATTCTTGCCGACCGGGACCAGAGCACGGCGGTAATCCTTCTTCTCCGGAACCGTCTTGTCGACTGAAGTCCAGTTGATGTAGCGCACATTTCCCCACGGAGCAAAGAGCTTCTCACCCTCTCGAGTCTTGACCCAGATCTCATCCACCATCTTGCCATACGGCTCCCACGTCTTCTGCGTCCACTCAGGGTGAGGAACCCAGATGTTCTTTGCAGCATACTGGAAGAGAGCAGGATTGATCGACTCCACAAAGAAGTTGATCTCTGCCTCCTCGCACTGCGGATGAAAATGAGGAACGTGACGGATGACCGTGCCCTTCCCCAATGTATTGAAGACCATACCGTGCAAGATATGGATATCCTGAGCCAAGCCCAGAGAGTTCGTGTTGCCGATAATATTGATGCGCATACCTACTTAGAGATTGCGCTTTGTAAACTTGTTTGATGAACGCTTCTTGCAGGTACGAGCACGACCCTTGACAAGACGCTTCCAGGATCCCACATCACGTGGAGCCTTATGCGTGAAGTTAACTGGACGATCACGAAACCAGACCGGTTTGCCGATGGCAAGATACGAAGCCGTGGGTGCTGAATTAACTTTTTCACCGTACGTCTCTCCCAGTCTCACACAAGCAAGCAGTGTGTCAACGGATCCAAATCCATATGTCTTTTCGGTGGGATCCTTGCGATAGGCACGATCATCGATTACCCACGCCTTTCCGTCCCACGCAAAGTTATCGATGGGACGGAAAATATCCATTCCAGTATCCCAGATGAACCAGCTCCCTGAGTGAAGAAATGTATGTCCCTGGAACTTAACCAACATTACTTACTCAAAAGAAGCTCTTCAGCTCACCTGTCCGCGTTCCATAGATGTTCGTCATCACAGGGCGCTCAATGGGAGCTGGGAAATCCTCAATGTCCTTGCGGTAGTACTTGTATGCCTCAATCTCCACCAGGATGTTGTTGGCACACCAGCCGATGACGCGGTTGTTCAGGAGCTGAAGTTCCTCGGACACGCGAGACGGATCGTTCTGCGCATACTGCAGGTAGTACGAGCGCATCACCGTCTTGAGATCCGCCTCGCTCTGAGGACCGATGATGTAGCGCTTGGTTCCACTCATCTGCAGAACAGCCGACGCAATCTCCGCCTGGAGGTTGGCAAGATTCGACTCGCTGAAGTAGATCGTGTTCAGGGGTGTCGACTCGTGACGGTACTGCATCTGCTCAGCAACACGTGTAGGGACAACATACGGCTCCTTGGCCGTCATCGAAAAAGGAGGCAGAGTGGACTTCTCTTCATCACCAGACAGAGGCAGACGACCCGTGTGCTTCGGGGCATTCGGGATCGCTGTACCGGTGTAGAAGTCTGAGAGCGAACGGGCATTAGGATCGACAAGAGGAGAACTCATTGCTTTGTTATAAGACAATCTTTCCTCCGATGGCACCCGTATCCGGTTGGAGGATATCCAGTTCCAGAGTGTAGACAGGCTGTAGAGAAGCATTCATAAACTCGAGATTGGATCCCACCAACGAGTTAGGCTCCAAGATGGTATAGGTTCCCTTGTCAATCGATCCGGGATAGGTTGGCGTTACATTGCCGTTGTTGCCCGTTGTAAAGAAGTTGGGAATGATGAAGCCGTTGTAGGAGGAGATATACGGCGCAGTGTGCGGCTGGTTGGAGGAAGAGCGGGGCTGGTAAATACCGTTGGAGTCTGACACATAGTCCAGCAGCTGAAGAACAGGGAACGTACCAGTCAACAGCGCCTGTACGAATCGAGTCTTATCAACATTCTGCACTGCAAGATATGTTGACTTGATCATATTCGAAATAGTACCCGGGTAGAACACGATACGATCACCAATACGCATTTCATTTCCACTGAAGTAGCTGAACTGGGGCGTGAAACATTTGATGTAGACTCCATCTGCATCTGTCTGCATCAGGGAGACAGAGAGTGAATCATTGTGAATGAACACGTTGCCGATTGGATCAGACACACTGACTTGGATGCGCTGGAGATTTGTGATGGGGCTTTGAAGACGTAACGCTTCCTCACCCCACGGCTCATAGTCAAACTGCTGAACACCCACGGAGGTGTTGAACAACTGCTGCTGACGTTGCTTCTGTGTCATCACGGAGAAGGACCTACGCGTCGGCTCATTACCGCCCACATACTGACCAAAGTACTCATTCAGATACAGCATCAGATACGGGTAGGTCGAGAATGTCGAGAAGGTCGTGTTGGCAAGGTTCGACTGGATATTGGATGAGATAGATGCATTGGATCCAGTGGGAATAATCGGCAGATCCAAGAACTGACGCTGAGGCATCACTGCACGAACTAGGCGGATGGCAGCCACATTACAGGGTGTAAAGACACTTCCGAATCCAGCACCCGACGGGGCAATGTTGTATCCAGTGTCGTAGGCAATAAAGTTCCCGTTGGGTAGACTTGAGTTGTATGCAGGATAGGATACGTTCGACAATGTCCATCCACGTGTATTCGGGATCCCCGGAATTGGTGTTGTCAGAGCTTGCTGTTCAGCTGCAAAGGTTGGCACAAATGGATTGTTCGAATACACAGGTGGGTTGCTCGCATTCGAGCTCTGTGCACCAAATGTAAAAATCAAATTTGAGAAAGGGTTCGGTTGCTTCACCCAGTCACGCTGAGAGGTGTCCATCACAACATATCGCTTGACCACAATCGTTTTGGGTGATGCCTGAACAATCGCAGCATCTGAATGGGATCCAGTGATTTGATCTGTATACGACACAGTGGGAACAGAGTCTCCGGTCCCATTTGAAAAAGGTTCTACTTTTGAGTAGCTTCTTGTCTGTTGCATTTGGATCCGAGGATCATAGTTATAGATTTTTTGCGACGCCTTGTCTTGTTGAATCAGTAAATCCAGATAACTCATACTCTACTTATTTATACCGCCTCTAAATCTGCGAGCCACATCTTCTCTGCGTTCGTATTCTCCAGCCGGGCGATCTCCTCCTTCAGATCTGCCATATCCTTCTCGTGCTTGGCGATCTTCTCAGCCGTGAACGCTGACACGGGCAGCCGCATAATGTACTCGTAGCTGCCGTCGATGTGCTGATACTCGAGCTCACCCAGGATATTGTCGCACTCCTTCAGGGACTTCTTCTTGAGGTTTGCCTCGGGCTCCTCGGTGATCTGGTCGCGGATGAAGCGGACCACGTTGACGTGATACGGGAGCTTCGCATTCAGCGTCTTGATCTGGTGCTGCCGACGGGTCTCGTAGAGGTTCAGGCGCACAGACCAGAACTCGTTGAGGATGTCATTGAGCGTCTCATACTTGGTGATGATGCCCTTGTGGTTGAAGGCGTGCATATTGGTCGTCTTGACCTTCTCCGTCAGCGACTTGATCAGTGCCTTCTCATCGATGCCCTTGATCCGGATGTTGATGTCCTGATCCGTGGACGTGTCGGTGAAGTCCTTGATGCGACCCTCCGCCAGCTCCTTCTCCAGCCACTCGCGGTAGTCAGCTGTCCACGTGCCGGGCGGGAGCTCGGTCACCACAAAGTCGTCCTTCTCCTTACGGTAGACACCGACCACGCCCTCCTCTGTATAGGTACCCTTGAAGCCCTCAAAGTACGGCACGAGCTTCGTATCAGACAGCGGAGTGCCAGACTTAATCTTGCTGACCAGAGCCTTCTTGATCACCTTCGGATCGCACTGTGGGATGTAGGTCGAATAGCCAGTGCCGATACCACGAGCACCATTGATCAGTAGCATCGGCAGAACCGGTGCATACCACTCAGGTTCGACCGGCAGACCATCGTCGTCGCGGTACTTGAGGATCTCAAAGTCCTCCTCACGCACGATCTTGCGAATGCGAGGCTGCAGATACGTGTGGATATAACGGGGAGATGCTGCGTCCTTACCACCCTGGATGCGGGTGCCAAACTGCCCCTGCGGAACCAGCCAGGGAATGTTGTTCGAACCCATAAAGTCCTGCGCCATACCGACGATGGTCTCATTCAGCGAAGCCTCACCGTGGTGATAGCCAGTGTGCTCAGAGACGTATCCTGCAAACTGCGCAACACGGATCTCCGCCGTCAGATTGCGCTTGAAGGCAGCATACAGGATCTTGCGCTGTGACGTCTTCAGACCGTCCATCACGTTCGGGATCGAACGCTCCAGATTGTAATAGCTGAAGTGGATCAGGTCCTTGTGAATGAAGTCATCGTAGGGAACCTTGTTGCCAGCTGGAACCAGCACCGTATGGTCGTAGCCCTTGAGCCACTCCTTGCGATCATCTGCGCGCTGCTTGTTGAACGCCAGGTCGATAGACTTGTCCGACTTCTCGTCGTAGTCAAACCGGACTGCATTGACCTTGCTGAAGTAGTCCTTCGCCTCATCGCGGGTCGACGTGCCAAGTCCCTTGTAATACTTGACCTTCCAGCCCTTCGAACCCTCGCCAGCGCGCCACTGCTCGTACTCATACTGCGAGTAGAACGTCCGCTGCTCCTTGCCCTTGTTTGCCTTGACGATCGGCGTCGCCATATAGGTCAGGAACCCAGGGATTCCAATCAGCTCGTGCCAGAGCTCGTGGAACAGATTGATCAACAGACCACGGATGTGACTGCCATCCAGATCCTGATCGGTCATAATCATCACGGATCCGTAGCGCAGATCCTTGACGTCCGTATACTTCTTGCCAGACGTCAGACCGATAATCTTCTTGAGCTCAGCAATCTCCTTGGTCTGCTCCACCTTGGAGTCGCTCGTGTCCTTCACGTTCAGGATCTTACCCTTGAGTGGGTAGACGCCGAAGAACCTACGCTGTTCCTGGCTCAGACCGCTGAGAGCCATCGCCTTGGCTGAATCTCCCTCCGTCAGAATCAGCGTGCACTTCGCCGACTCCTTCGTGCCCGCATTCGTTGCATCGTCCAGCTTGGGGATACCTGTGATACGGCTCTGCTTCTTGCCGTCTGTCTTGCTGTTCTCCTTCGTGTCCTTCGCTGCCTGTGCCTCCAGGATCCGGGGCACGATCGCCAGCTTCGTCACGATCTTCTTCAGTGCATCGTCGGACAGCTTGTAGCTGGATCCGAATGCATTTGACCGGGTCGTCAGCGACTCCTTGGTCTGGCTCGTGAAACTCGGATTCTCGATCATCGAGGTCAGGAAGATCGCCAGATGATCCTTGACTAGGCTCGGCTTGACCTTCACCTTCTTCTTCGTCTCCAGATACTCGACGATATGCGTCACGACCTGATTGGTGACGGCATCGATGTGCGTGCCACCCTTCGAGGTCCAGATGCCGTTGACAAATGACATTGTGAACATCTTATCAGCCGGCGTATCAGCCACCGCAATATGCCAGCGCTCATTCGGCGTCTCGTAGATCACCGTCTCGCACCCGAACGCCTTTGCATACTCCGTCAGGTTCTTGCACTTCACAGCCGTGCCATTCCAGCTCACCTTCACCTCCTTGCCCAGGGTCATCGCCAGATCCCAGACACGTCGCTCAATCAGGCGCTGCATCCCAGCGTCGATGTTCTCCATTCCGAACCGCGCAAAGTCGGGCGTCCAGTCCACGCAGACATAGGACTTCTGCTTGCTTGGCTTCACGATCGGAGTTCCGACCTCCGTCATATTCGCCTTGAAGGTCTGGGCGTAGATCAGGTTGCGAGGCTGATCCACAACCGTCACGACCATCTGCTTGGCAAAGATGTTCACCAGCTTGACACCATAGCCGTTCTTACCGCCCACCAGCTTCTTCTCATTCTTGTCGTAGTTCGTAGACGTCAGCAGCTCGCCAAAGATCATCTGCGGAATCCACGTCTTGTGCTCCGGGTGCTCAGCCACATCAATCGGCTCGCCGTCGTTCTTGATGCCGAACGTGTCCGCTGTGCACGTGATCTCGATCGTCTTCACCGGGTTCGTCGACTGGCGACTGCGCAGTCGCACGACCTGGTCGTGGGCATTGACCAGTAGCTCGTCGATCAGCTTGTAGAAGCCAGGATTCACGGGGATCGTAGCCGCCTTGAACGTCTCGTCATCTCGCAGGTACACTTCCTCGGGTGCCGTCGTCACACTTCCAATATACGTGTCAGGGAGATCCAGGATGTGCTCGCGATGGGTCTTGCGCTGGTATGCAGTTGAAAGGTCAGTCATTTTGCTCGTGGGTGATGTTTCAGTATTTGGAAGATTAACTTCCATTTTAGTAATGTCAGGACAGGGCGCATATGGTCCAGTCGGCGTCACAGGTCCAACTGGAATGACGGGACGTCGCGGATTGCAGGGTCCTCCAAATGGCCCTACGGGTCCTGGATTCTACAGCTATGTAGGATACCTGCCGTATACACTCGTGAATGCAGTATCAACGCCAACAATATCCCCGACCGCATCGACATGTGGAAACTACTATGTCATAAATGGAGCGACTACAGTCACAATTCAGCTACCCGGAACAGCACCTCCGACGGGAGGGTTTTGGGTATTCAAAAATGATATTGCTGGAGGATCGTCTCCTATTCTAACTGTAACGTTGTCCGGTGGATCCGCACAGTACTATAACGGAGTTGCAAATGCTACAAGTATTCAAATTGGGTCTGGAAATTCACTTGTCTTGGCGTATAGCGGTACAAACACATCATATATCGTTTTATAATAAATGTCAGCGCCTGCTGGACCAACTGGCATCACAGGGGCATACGGACTTCAAGGGCGACGTGGCGTGATTGGACCTCCGCTTGGACCAACAGGACCTAGCTACGTAACTGGCGCCTCTTCGAATAGGACGATCACAGTTGTGACACCGTCATCTTCGAATATTACCCTGGACATGTCTGGGGTTGGAACATACTACAATATCACCCCGACTGCGTCATCTGGGACCCTGACAGTGACATTTCCAACTATAACTGAGAACTTCCCGGTACCAGAACAACAGGGTCGTCCGTGGGTCTTTCATAACAATTGCCCAGTAAGTGTTACAATCACATTTGTTGGAGGTACAGTCGCATATCTCGGAAACAATTATTCATCTCAGCTTTATCTTGCAATTGGACAGGGTATTTCACTTACATATGGCGGTGCAGCGAGTGGAACGAGTTATATCGTGTATTAGTAAATGGCCACTGGACCCCAGGGACAACAAGGACAACAGGGTGGATATGGTCCGCGTGGAGTTCTCGGAGCAACGGGCTGGGGATACGGCGAAACAACAGGGCCAACCGGAGGTACTGTGTATCCATATTTCATTGACAATCAGTCGACATCCATAACGGCCACAGCCGCTACTGCAGGGTTGATTTATCGAATCACATCGGGAACAACAGTGACCCTGACGCTTCCAACCTCTACGTCCAATACATTTTGGACATTCAATAATGGGACAAACTCAAATGTAACACTGAATCTAACTGGAACTGCAAAGTTCAGTGGAAGTGTATCTGGTGTTTTCTCTTCAACAAATTCGTCATTTGTACTCTCACCCACGTGTACATGTACCTTTGTATATACGGGTTCTGGAAGCAACTATTATCTATTTTGAGTATAATGCTGTCGAGTGTATTGCACCGAGTAACACCTATATCTACGAGCCAAGTATTTGCAAGTGGGTTTTTCACCCCTATATCAATTACTGAAGATTCCAATGGAACCATGTATGTAATTGATTCCTTTGGAGATACATACAGCGTAACGCAACAAGCAGTTAAAACCCACTTCGTAGGTAACTATGCAAATCAAGGATTTGCCGATGGTACTGGGGCTGCCGCAATCTTTAACCAGCCAACCGCGGCGGTATGTGATGCATCAGGAAACGTATACATTGCAGACAATGGAAATGCTAAAATACGGAAAGCTACAACTTCAGCAGTTGTGACCACCTTGTCAAATTTCTATCAGATTGGTGTCCGTGAAATGGCAGTAAATCCAGATGCAACTACGATCTATACGAGATCCAGTAATTCGGGAGATACATCCACTACGTCAAATATAACGTATTATACGAATGGTTCAAACTATGGTACATTACAGTTTACATCTGGACTTGCGTATCCCGAAGATGGTCGTGCAACAACTATTTCATACAATCAGAATGGAAATGTATATTTTTGCGGTGGATCTACGTCAGGATCATCGACAAAGCTGTATCGCATTGGGACACCATCTGTATCCTCCAATACTACGTCTCTTGCACCTTCATACATACCTGTAACTGTTAACGTCAATAACTATCCTGGATCCAATCTATACACAACATATACGCAGTTCTCAAATGTGTATCTCGCGAGTGGAACTATCTTGATCTTTAATAGTTTCGGCGGACAGTGGACTGGACTTAACGGACGAACATTCACAGTTGGATTTTCAAATATATCAGGGGACGCATATCCGCTTGGAGGAACGTTTATTAGTCTAATCGACCAGTTGTACAATGTGGGAACTATTGGAATGGCTGTCAATGTGAGTAACACAACAACCCACTCTAATTCAAACACAACTGCTATTAGCAATGCATGGACTATAAACTCGTACTTCGGAAGCGGAGGCAATATGTTATTTTCCTTTAGTAACAGCCTTGCAAGTATTGTTTCGGGAGGACAGGTTGTTATCACGGGTTTGACTGGAATCTTTGCTCCGTACAACTCGACGGCATATACAATGACAGACTGCAACTCTACAAGTTCTCCTTATCAGTATCAGATAACAGTCACATCACCATCTGGAAGCATTGGTAAGACGGCGAGTATGACAACGTTCAGCGTAACAGCAGCTGCAATACCCGTCACGGGAGTTCCCGCAACATTGTCCAATCTGTTCTCCCCCACATCGAATGAGCTCACTGCAATGTCGAGTGGATATTTGCAGAAGTACACGCTGTCTGGCGATGTTGCAACTCAGGTCTATACCTGCAATGTTAGTCTTTATAACGGAATTGGTGGCGTGCCCAATTTAGCGTCAACTCTTGTACCCGAAGTTTACACACTTGTCTCAAGCGCTGGTCAAATCTTGTGTATTCGGAATACATACTAGACACTTTCAGTCAATCAACTTTAAGAAACTAATGCCTCCGAGAAAACATCTTCCCGAAGCCCCAGTGATTTTTTCACTCAGGCTTCCGTCCGAAGAGAACATCCCCGTACCTGCAGGGAGTACGACCTCGTTTGTTGATGTGACCCAGTGTAGCTGGGCTGAGCCTACACAGACCACTACCGACTATGCCGAGATCCTGTCAACCGTTGAGACGTCCAGGGTTGCTGAGCGATTCAATACCGATACGATGAAGGACATCCTGACTCGCACTCGATCTCCTACGTATGGAGCCACATCCGCCTGTATGTGGTGCTGTCATCCGTTTCCGTGGAAGGCTACTGTTCTGCCCGTGAGCTACGATGCATATGAGAATATGTATACCTGCGAGGGACACTACTGTTCTCCTGAGTGTGCACTGTCCTATCTGTACAATGACATTGCTCTGTCTGACGTGTCTCGCTGGAGCCGTCACGCCCTTCTGTCAGATCTCTACCGTAGTCTCTACACGAATAAGACGATGACACCGGCTCCGCATCGTCATATGCTCCGGATGTTTGGTGGTCCTCTGGACATTGAGCAGTTCCGCGAGTATGTTGCGAACTCTGAGGATATGATTGCCGTTCAGCTTCCTCCTCTCCGCCTTCACGTTCCGACGATGAATGTTCAGGGACCGATCCGCGATGTCAAGAAGTTTGTTTCGCTGTCACAGGAGACAGTGGACAAGGCATCCAAGGAACTCCGTCTTCGCAGGACCAAGCCTGTTCACCAGACGGGCGCTACGTTAGACAAGTGTATTACATCGTATGGCATCATATAAAGCATGCAGTTCAACGAACTGTTGAAGACACAAATGATGCTGCAAATGCCCGCAACCAGAAATCCTCTGCTGAATATGTTGGCTCTGAACGGATTCGAAATCGCCGTAAAGACATTCCCTACGTGGTCAGCGTGGGCTCGGTC
>Ga0208503_1000130_pt1 | contig 15314 bp, 19 predicted proteins | sample CryBogCBE31Jul07_FD_184584 | JGI IMG/M metagenome (GOLD analysis project Ga0208503, IMG submission 184584) | Freshwater microbial communities from Crystal Bog, Wisconsin, USA - CBE31Jul07 (SPAdes) (version 2) | ecosystem: Environmental > Aquatic > Freshwater > Lake | place: Crystal Bog...
GGACGAACTCCACAAGCGCATCATCGGCCAGAACGAGGCAATCATTGCCCTGAGCCGCGCTATTCGCCGTACCCGTGCCGGCCTGAAGGACCCGAAGCGCCCTGGTGGCTCCTTTATCTTCCTCGGCCCCACTGGTGTTGGTAAGACGGAACTGGCCAAGACCTTGGCCGAGTTCCTCTTCGACGACGAAGACGCACTCATCCAGCTCGACATGTCCGAGTACATGGAGAAGCACTCGGTCTCGCGCCTGGTGGGCTCGCCCCCCGGCTACGTCGGCTACGACGAGGGTGGTCAGTTGACGGAAGCCGTCCGCCGCAAGCCCTTCTCGGTCGTGCTCTTCGACGAAGTCGAAAAGGCCCACCCCGATGTCTTCAACGCGCTGTTGCAGATTCTCGAAGACGGTCGCTTGACGGACTCACAGGGTCGTCAGATTGACTTCAAGAACACCATCTTGATCATGACCTCGAACCTCGGTACGGCCGACCTGCGCAAGACCATGGGCTTTGGCAAGGGCGACGACCTCGCCAGCTACGAGCGCATGAAGGAGAAGGTCCACGCTGCGCTCAAGGGTCACTTCCGTCCCGAATTCCTCAACCGTATTGACGACACCATCGTCTTCCACGAGTTGACCAAGGACGAAGTCATCCAAATTGCCGACCTCTTCATCAACCGTCTCCGTGACCAGTTGCTGCTGCAGGGTCTGGGTCTCGAAATCTCGGCCGCCGCGCAGGGATTCCTGGCCGACAAGGGCTACGACCGTGAGCTGGGAGCGCGTCCGCTGCGCCGCGCCATCCAGACCTATGTCGAGGACGTCTTGAGCGAGAAGATCCTGTTCAAGGAGTTCCACGCCCCCCAGACCATCGTGATTGACGTGGTCGAGGGTGCCGATGGCCCCGAACTGCGTTTCGAGGGCGTCGAGGGCCTGCCACCGTCAGTGGACTTCAAGGACACCGCTCCTACTGCCTAAATCGGGCTGTCGGTGGGTTTCATCGCCCACCGACACGCCTGTGGGAAAAGTGCGGTAGAATAGATAATCCCCTTTCGCTTTCTGGCGATTGCTCTACGAGGAGAACTTCGGTACATGGCCACTCACAAGTACAAGAAGGGCGACCGTCTCGTCTACCCCCACCACGGCGCCTGCACGGTGGAGAAGGTCGAGAAGATTACGGCCTTTGACGTGAAGCAGGACTACCTGAAGCTCAAGGTCGCCTACACCGACCTCGTCTTGATGGTGCCCGTTGCCAACGCCGAGTCCGTCGGCCTGCGCGAGGTCATCAACGACGAAGAAGTCGAAGAAGTCTTTGCCGTGCTCCGCAAGAAGGAAGCCCGCATGCCGACCAACTGGTCGCGCCGCTTCAAGAACCACTCCGAGAAGCTGCGCTCCGGCGACATCTACCAGGTGGCCGAAGTCGTTCGAAACTTGTCGATCCGTGACAAGGACAAGGGCCTGTCCGCGGGTGAGAAGCGCATGCTGACCCGTGCGCGTCAGATCCTCGTCTCCGAGCTGACGTTCGCCCTCAACGTCGACACCGAAGCCGCAGAAGCCAAGCTCGCGTCGGTTCTGCCGTAGCCATGCGCGTCTCGGCCGTCGTCGTGGCCGGCGGCCGCGGGGTTCGCTTTGGTGGCCCCAAGCAGTTCTTGCCCTTTCGCGGTTCGACCGTTGCCGCCCACGCCGTTGCCGCTGCTCGTAGTGTCGCTGACACCGTGGTGCTGGTCGTTCCCGCTGACTACGACGGTGATGATCAAGGTGCTGACATCGTCGTTCGTGGTGGCGACACTCGCTCCGCCTCGGTCCGCGCCGGACTGGCCACCGTCGGTGACAGCGACTACGTGCTGGTGCACGACGCCGCTCGTCCCCTCGCCACCGCACAACTCTTTGCGCGCGTGCTCGACGCACTCGTTGCGGGTGCCGACGCGGCCATTCCCGCTTTGGCGATCACCGACACCATCAAGCGGGTCAGTGACGGCGACGTGGTGGGCACCGTGGACCGCGAGAACTTAGTCACAGTGCAGACGCCCCAGGGCTTTCGTTTGGAGGCCTTGCTGGCGGCGCACGCCAGTGGCGACGACGCCACCGACGATGCGGCCCTCGTTGAGGCCAACGGCGGGCGTGTCGTGACCGTCGCCGGTGAGTATGGGAACATGAAGATTACCGAGCCCGGTGACGAACGTCGCCTGCGCGGCGGGGGAGCACAGATGCGTATTGGCCACGGCTACGACCTGCACCGCGTGAGCGACGACCCCACCCGGGCATTGATGCTGGGTCTGGTGCACATTGACGGCCCCGGCCTGGTGGGTCACTCCGACGCCGACGTGGCCACCCACGCCCTCTGCGACGCGCTGCTTGGCGCGGCTGGGCTGGGCGACCTCGGGCGTCACTTTCCCGACACCGATCCGGCCTTCGCCGGCGTTGCCTCATCGGTCTTGTTGGCCGACGTGGTGGACAAGATGCGCCACCTCGGTTTCCGAGTGGCGTCGGCCGACGTCACTATCGTGGCCGAACGACCCAAGTTGGCCCCGTACATGGGCGCCATGGAAGCGGCGCTGCGCGCCGTTGTCGGTGCGCCGGTCTCGGTGAAGGCCACCACGAACGAAGGCCTCGACGCAGTTGGTCGGGGCGAAGCACTTGCGGCACATGCCGTTGTTTTGATTGAGGAGAACCTATGAGCCCGCGTCCCGCACCACGTCGTAATGGAGGAGGCCGTCCGGCCAAGCAGGGTGGCCGTGTGATGCAGGGCCGCCAGGTCGGTCAGCGTCCGGTCAACCGTGACAAGGAGGGCCTCGGCGGCGAACAGGTGGAGGGTCGTCACGCCGTCCTCGAGCTGCTCAAGGCACGACGCCGTCGCATCGAGCGCATCTACATCGCCGACGCGCAGGACCCCTCGGACATTCTCGACAAGATCGAACTCGAAGCCGCACGCCTGCGCGTTCCCACCCAGCTCGTCTCGATGGCTCGATTGGACCGCGAGGCCCGCACCGAAGGTCACCAGGGTGTCATGGCCATCGCTGGGCGACTCGACACTGTGCCGCTTGAGGAACTGCTCGAACAGCCCAACCCCTTCCTGCTGGTTTGCGACGGCGTCACTGACCCCCGCAACCTTGGCGCCATGCTCCGCAGTGCCGATGGCGCTGGGGTGACCGGTGTTGTCGTGCCGCGCCACCGTTCAGCACGTATTTCACCAACGGTGACCAAGACGGCGGTCGGTGCGATTGAGTACCTAACGTTCTCGGACGTCGGCGGCATCCCAACGGCCATTGATCAGATGAACAAGGCCGGCATCTTGACCGTCGGTCTGGCCGGCGAGTCCACGGACTCCCTCTACGACCTCGACCTGGCGTCGCAGCCCGTTGCCCTCATCGTCGGCGGCGAGGAAAATGGCCTGGCGCAGTTGACGCGCAAGCGTTGTGCTGCGGTGGTTTCTATCCCCCAAATTGGCAAGATTGTGTCGCTCAACGCCGGTGTGGCAGTGTCGATTGCGGCCTTTGAAGTTGCGCGTCAGCGGGCAGCTCGCAAGTCATAAATCAAAACCTTGTCGTTCGCGACCGTTGTGATTAACATCACGTTTGATTGCTGAATTCTTCATCCGTGGCCTTCGTGGCGCGAAGGAGGGGACAAGTGAAGCGAGTCTTGTTGTTGCTGATTACGAGCGGCTTTTTCTTCCTTGGCCCAGCTGTCGATGCTCGTGCCGCCAACGTTGCGACTGTGACATTCTCAGAAAATCTCGCTTCAGGAAATTCTCTAGTTGCCTACGAAGTCGCTTCTTCGTCAACAGCTTTGACGGCCGTCAATCAACTCAAGCCAGCCTTCGTAAATCCGGGGTTCGGATTTGTCAGTTGGAACACAAAGCCAAACGGCTCTGGAACGACATACCTCAACGGCGCGAAATATTCGTTTAAGTCGGACATTGTTCTTTACGCACAGTGGGCGTCATTATTTTCAACTGTTCAGTTTCTTGAAAACCGAAGTCCAGCTGATCTGGTGTTTTCGACGGAGTCAAAGAACATTGCGACTGCGCTCACACTCTTCGGAAGTTTGACTCCTCAGTTCTCAAACCCTGGCTTCACATTTGCGGGATGGAATACCAAGGCCAACGGTAAGGGCACTGCGTTAAGTGATGGTCAGACTTACGGCTTCACTTCAGACTTGGTGCTTTACGCTCAGTGGCGCAAGGCGCCTCCGATGCAGCCGGCCCTAGTCATGGTTGGGGCGTTGGGGCCGACATCGCACGCGACATTGACTTCAATCGCCGGCGCACTGACCGCTCAACATGCTCATGTGGTTGAGGTGGTGCAGTGTGGGGCAAAAGCACCGGCTGGTTCAGTGGTAGCGACGTCGCTCACTCGTCTGCTCCTTGGGCACCACAACGGATCGGTGAATGTCACCTTCCGGGGCTTTACCCAGTCGGCTGGTCCAAACCTTACTGAGGTGTTTGCGTCGGAACTTGTGCCCAATTAGCGCCCAGCACTTCCGTGCATGAGGGGCAGCGAGTGGCAGCAATGTTGATGTCCGTGGTGCAGGCCGGGCACGGCGCAACCGACGGCGCTGGCGCATTGTGGCCGAGGCGACTCTTGAGGGCGTTGATGGGCTTCACCACGAGAAAGAACAGCACCGTGGCGACCATCAACAACGTCACGATGGCGTTGATGAAGAGCCCGTACAGAATCTTGGAGCCGTTGATCGTGATTGACAGATTGGCGAAGTTGGCCTGACCAAAGATGGCGGCGATGAGCGGGGTGAAAAGTCCCGCGACAATTGACTGCACCACGGCGGTGAAAGCACTACCGATGGCCACACCGATAGCGAGGTCGATGGCGTTGGCCTTGAGGGCGAACGAACGAAACTCTTTGAGGGTTCCGGTAACTGAGGTTTTGAGTGACATGGCAACTCTCTTTCCGCGTCGCACAGCGTGCCGATGGAGGGAATTGAACCCCCGACCTGACGATTACAAATCGCCTGCTCTGCCCCTGAGCTACATCGGCGTAGGCGTATCTAGGCTAGTAGAAAGTAGAAATTAGGCCCTCGGGCATTCACCGCCGAGCACACTAGAGAGTGGAGGACTTTGATGCAGGCGTTGACCTATCGAGCGCAGACCAGCAAGCTCTCATTTTGTCCGCGGTGTGAGCTCACCTGTGGCTGCGGTGGCCACCGGGTGGCCCAGTCGTCCCAGGCGGTGCCGCGATCGTTCACCGACTCGACCTTTCTCGATGCTGGCTTTTGGTGCTGGTGCTGCTTCATTCAAACGTGGGATGAGGTTGACGACGCGACCAAGGCCTTCCTCGTGGCTGCCTCGCAGACCCCTGGCCGGTGGGTGACTTCGGCACCTCTTCGTCGGGGCCTCGACCACGCCGCGTCTCAGTGGGAAGAGGCCTGTCGCCGTAAGGGTTTCGGTGTGGACTGGCGAGATCCAGGCGACGAGGAGAACCTGACGCTTGTCGCGGCCCCGGGCGTGGGCGACGTGCCCTTCGCCACGGCGCGCAGTGCCTCGGTCCAGATCGCCATGGGCGAAGGCGTGGCTCGCCTGGTGGAGCGCGCTAGTGCCAAGGACGCGCGAGCCGCGCGTCGCCGCTAGGGGCAGGCGGCCAAGAGCGGTAATAGGCTGGGGGGCATGAGCACATCATCCTCACGTCAGTCGCCCGCGAGCGGCTCGCACTACCAGCCATCGCTGCCGGTGGTGGCCATCATCATCGCGCTCTTTGTTCTCACCGCACTCGTTGTCGTCCACGCCACCAACACGGTGAGTGCCGTCAGCGCGCCCGCGACTCACACGCACACCTCGGGTGGGCACAAGCAGCCGTCGTCAACCCCGTCGTCCACTGTGCCGCAGATCAAGGTGTCGCCGTCCCAGGTGTCACTGCAAGTCGCCAACGGCACCAGCGTTTCTGGTTTGGCGCGCACCTTCACGGAGCAGTTGCAGACGCTCGGGTGGGACACGTTGTCGGCCATCAATGGCCCGCACGTTGCCGCCACCGAAATCTTCTGGCGCACCGGCTACACCTGGGCCGCGGCCGAAGTGGCCACGCAGCTCAAGGTCCCCCAGAGCGCACTTCGCCCTCTGGGGAACGCCAAGCCGGTAGCGGGCGCGTCGGGTGACGACTTGGTCGTCATCCTCGGGCCTGACGCTGGTCGTTAAGTCGTCGGCAGCGACACGCCGTAGCGCGTGAGCGCGGTGCGCAAAATCTCGGTCGCCATTGGGCGTAGCTCTTCAATCGGACGGTTTCGGTGTCGTCGCGTGCCGAGGTCAACTTGGGCCAACGCGGCCACGCCAAAGTGTGCAGCGACATCAAGCAGCAGCGCGATCTCCACGCTGTAGCCGTCGGCTAATCCGCACCGTTCGAGCACGTCACGGCGAACGGCCGTTTCGCCGGCCAGGGGCTGGCGCATCTCGCCTAAGCCGGGATAGAGCAACGAGAGAATCGGTCGAGCGGCGAGCTCGTTCACGCGGCCTCCACCCGAGGGCATGTCGTGCAGGGGCCGCACGTAAAAGCCCTTGGCCAGCGCCACGTCGCGAGAAGTGGCAAAGGGGGCGAGGAGTCGCGGTACGAAGTTGGTGCTGATCGAAACGACGTCGGCATCTAAGAACACGACGAACGGTGCCGTCGTGGCGGCGACGCCAGCAGCCATGGCCTGTCCCTTTCCCGTGCCTTCTTCGAGCTGGAGCACCCGAGCGCCATGGTGCGCGGCGACGACGGCGGTGTCGTCGTCGGAGTGGTCATTGACCACGACGACTTCTTGAAGGAGGTCTCGGTAGGGGCTCAATGCATCGAGCACGGCCCCGATCGTCGTGGCCTCGTTCTTGGCGGGAATGATGACGTCGGCGCGGACGTCACTTGAGACCAGGTGTGCCAGGGCCGCGGTGAGTTCAGCCTCACTGACGGTCCACGGGGCGAGAGGGGGCATGGCCCCCAGCGTAGGTCTCGGGTGGTATTTGACACCACGGCACTAGAGTGGACACAATAGAAGTGTCATCAAGAGCGACTGAGGGGCGGGCCCTATGAAGTCGCGACAACCAGTGTGAGCCCCAGGTTTTTCCTGTCACACCAGGTGCCAAAGCCCGAACGATGAAAGGGAATTGAAGTTATGAGTTTTGCTATCGGTCTTTTGTGTCGAGAGTGTGGGCAAACGTACCCCACCGAGGCGCGCTACTCCTGCGAGTTCTGTTTCGGACCGTTGGAAGTCGCCTACGACCTCGAAGCAGCCAAGGGCGTCGTCACGCGCGAAAGCATTGAAGCGGGCCCCAACTCCATCTGGCGCTACGGCGCGTTGCTGCCCGACCCCGGTGTGGAGCCCGTCGACCTCGGCGCCGGCTGGACGCCACTTCGCCGTGCGACCCGTCTCGCCGAAGTGCTCGGCGTGAAGGAACTCTGGCTCAAGGACGACACGCGCAACCCGACAGGATCATTCAAGGACCGCGTGGTCTCGTGTGCGCTCTCGAGCGCACGACGCCTCGGCTTCACCACGGCCGCCTGCGCCTCGACCGGCAACCTGGCGACCTCGGTGGCCGCGCACGCCGCCTTCATTGGCTGGCCCAGCGTCACCATCATCCCCTCGGACCTGGAGAAGTCCAAGATCGCCATGACGGCCATCTTCGGCGGCACCGTGCTGGGTGTCGAAGGCAGCTACGACGACGTCAACCGCCTCTGCGTGGAGCTCGTGGCCGAGCACCCCGACTGGGCCTTCGCCAACGTCAACCTTCGCCCCTACTACGCCGAGGGTTCCAAGACCCTGGCCTTCGAAATCTGCGAGCAGCTCAACTGGTCCATGCCCGACCAGGTCGTCGTGCCGCTGGCCTCCGGCTCACAGTTCACCAAGATCGCTAAGGGCTTTCGTCAGTTCATGGAACTGGGCCTCGTGTCGGGTGACGAGCCCGTGCTCTTCGGTGCTCAGGCCACGGGATGTTCACCCATCGCCACCGCCTACGCCACTGGTGCCGAGGTCGTGACGCCACAGAAGCCCAACACGATTGCGCGCTCGCTGGCCATCGGTAACCCCGCTGACGGCCCCTACGTGCTCGACGAAGTCCGTGCCCACGGTGGTGACATCGGATCGGTGAGTGACGAAGAAGTGCTCGAGTGCATTGGCCTGCTCGCCCAGACCGAAGGCGTCTTCGCCGAAACGGCCGGTGGCGTGACCATCGCCTCGCTGCGCCAGATGGTGCGTCGCGGCACCATCGACCCCAATAAGTCGATCGTGGCCATCATTTCGGGCCACGGACTCAAGACCCTGGACGCGATCGCCGACACGGCGACCGTGACTGCCACCATCACCCCATCCCTCGCCAGCGCCGAAGCGGCGCTGCGAGCCAACGAGTTAGTGAGTGCCCAATGAGCGTTATCGTCCGTCTTCCCAGCCAGTTGCGCGTCCTCGTCGGCGGTGCCGGCGAAGTGACCGTGGAGGCCGCCACCGTCCGTGAGGCCATCGTGGCCGTGGACGCCCAGTTCCCCGGCATCGCCTTTCGCGTCCTTGACGACAAGGGTGCCCTGCGCCGCTTCGTCAACGTGTTCGTCGCCGACGAGGACGTTCGCTTCTTGAACGGTCTCGACACCGAGCTTGCTGCGGGCACCACGGTGTCGCTGGTGCCGGCCGTGGCCGGTGGCTGCTAGCCGTTAGCACTCTCTCTCCTAGACTGCTAATATTGAAGACGCACCACTAACGGTGCCTATTCGCACTAGGAGGACTCGCCATGGCGAAGTTAATTACGTTTGATGAAGAAGCCCGTCGCGCCCTGGAGCGTGGCATGAACAAGTTGGCCGACGCCGTTCGCGTCACCCTTGGACCAAAGGGTCGCAACGTCGTCCTGGATAAGAAGTGGGGCGCCCCCACCATCACCAACGACGGTGTCTCCATCGCCAAGGACATCGACCTCGAAGACCCCTTCGAGAAGATCGGTGCCGAGTTGGTGAAGGAAGTCGCCAAGAAGACTGACGACGTGGCCGGTGACGGCACCACGACGGCCACCGTGCTCGCCTGGGCCATGGTCCGTGAAGGTCTGAAGAACGTCGCCGCTGGCGCGAACCCCATGTCGCTGAAGAAGGGCATCGAGGCCGCCGTTGAGGCCGCTCTCGCGTCGCTCGAGGCGTTGGCCAAGCCCGCCGACACCAAGGAGAAGATTGCCCAGGTGGCATCCATCTCCGCCGCCGACAACGAGATTGGTCAGTTGATTGCTGACGCCATCGAGAAGGTCGGCAAGGACGGCGTTATCACCGTGGAAGAGAGCCAGAGCTTCGGCATGGCGATGGACCTGGTCGAAGGTATGCGCTTTGACAAGGGCTACATTGCCCCGTACTTCGCCACCGACGCCGAGCGCCAGGAAGCCGTTCTCGAGAACGCCTACGTCCTCTTGATGGCCGGCAAGATTACCTCCATCCGTGACGTACTCCCCGTCTTGGAGAAGGTCATGCAGTCGGGTCGCCCGCTGTTGATCATCGCCGAAGACGTGGAGGGAGAAGCCCTCGCCACCCTCGTGGTCAACAAGATTCGTGGCACCTTCAAATCCGTGGCCGTGAAGGCCCCCGGCTTTGGTGAGCGTCGCAAGGCCATGCTCCAGGACATCGCTGTCCTCACCGGCGGCACCGTGATCGCCGAAGAGATTGGCCTCAAGCTCGAGACCGCTGGCCTCGAGATGCTGGGTCAGGCACGCAAGATTGTCGTGACCAAGGACGAGACGACCATCGTCGAGGGTGCCGGAACGGCCACTGACGTGGCCGGCCGCGTGGCTCAGATCAAGGCCGAAATCGACAACACTGACTCCGACTACGACCGTGAGAAGCTCCAGGAGCGCCTCGCCAAGCTGTCCGGTGGTGTGGCCATCTTGAAGGTGGGCGCCGCGACCGAAGTCGAGCTCAAGGAAAAGAAGCACCGCATCGAAGACGCCGTGTCGACGACCAAGGCCGCCATCGAAATGGGCGTGGTCCCTGGTGGTGGCGTGGCCTTGCTGCGCAGCCAGGCCGCCATCTTGGCCGTGGCCTAGACGTTGAGCGGTGACGAGGCGACCGGTGCACGTTTGGTTGCTAAGGCCGTCGAGGCCCCGCTGAACCAGATCGCCGTGAACGCCGGCCTCGAAGGTGGCGTCATCGTCGACAAGGTGCGCAACCTCGAGAACCCGTCGGCCGGCCTCAACGCCGCGACGAACGAGTACGAGGACCTCATCGAGGCCGGTGTCATCGACGCCGCCAAGGTGACCCGCTCGGCACTACAGAACGCTGCGTCCATCGCCGCGCTCTTCTTGACCACGGAGTGCGTCATTGTTGACAAGCCCGAAGAGAAGGCTCCCGCCATGCCCGGCGGTGGCATGGACGACTTCTAGTCACGCCAATCACTCATCACAACAGGCGGGGCGAAAGCCCCGCCTGTTGTGCTTTTCGGCCTGATTAGTGCGCGGTGGCCGACTCCTATCATGGAACTATGACCACCACGCCGATGACGCCGTCCAAGGGACTCAATGTCCTGCACCTGTTTTGCCACGTGACCGGTGACGTGCGTCGTGACGTGCTGCACCAGGCCATCAGCGAAGCCCACGACGCCAAGCTGCAAGTGGTGACAGCTGCCATCATGGGCGCCAAGGCCGACCTGTGCTTCATGATTCTCGGCGAAGACCTGTGGGAACTTCGCCGCTTCCAGTCCAAGGTGCAGGCTTCGGGGCTTAGCGTCTCGGAGTCCTACGTCTCGGTGACGGAAGTGTCGGAGTACGCCTCCGGCATGCCCGAGGCGATGTTGAACGCCCGCCTCTATCCGGTACTGCCGCCCTCGGACATGAAGGCCTTCTGCTTCTATCCCATGAGCAAGAAGCGCGGGGAAGAGAAGAACTGGTTCGCCCTGCCCTACGAAGAGCGCGACCAGCTCATGCGCGAACACGGCAAGTCGGGTCGCGACTTCAAGGGCCGCGTGATTCAGGTCGTCACTGGTTCCACCGGATTGGACGACTGGGAGTGGGGCGTGACCCTGTTCGGCGTTCGCCCCGACGACCTCAAGGACTGCGTCTACACGATGCGTTTTGACGAAGCGTCAACCATCTACGGCGAGTTCGGCGCCTTCTACACCGGTCTCGTCGGCGACCTCGACGAAGTCCTCGACGCGACGCTGGCCTAAGGGCGATGGGCACTGCCGAGGCCGATCTGCGCCGATGGGCGGAGGCCCTGGCGGCCACGGCGATGACGGGGCTGGCCTTCACCGAAAACGGGTACGAGCGCGAGCGCTACGAAGAGATCCTGTCCATCGCGGCCGACATCAAGGCCGTTGCGGCTGGTGGATCCACTGACACGGCACCGATCATCACCGAGTGGATGCGCGAGGCCAAGCTCGGCCCCGCGGGTTACGTCACCCCGAAGGTTGCCGTTGGTGCCATCGTGGCGAACGAACGCGGTGAACTCCTGCTGATTCAGCGCTCGGACTCGGGCCAGTGGCTCTATCCCACCGGTTGGGCCGACGTGGGCTACTCGGCCCCCGAGGTGGTCATCAAGGAAGTACGCGAAGAGACGGGCATAGAGGTGGAGATCGTCCGACTCATCGGCGTGCTCGACGGTATGCGCTTAGGGCTCTCCAAGATCCCGTTGTATTCGTTGGTCTTCTTGTGCCGACCCGTGGGTGGCACGTTGATGCCCCACCCACTCGAAACCCTTGACGCCGGATGGTTTTCCCGCGACGCCTTGCCGATGGACACCATTGGCTCGCAACGCTGGGCCGCTGACATCTTTGCCGCTATCGACGATCCGAGCTATCCCGTCTTTTACGATGATGTGCGACGTCCGGTTTGGCGAGGGAACGAATGAACATTGCAACGGTGACAACCTGCACGGACGAACTGCTCGAGGGCATCAATGCGTTGCTGCCCCAGTTGTCGTCGAGCGCCACTGCGTTGACCCTCGATCAGTTGGCTGCCATCATCGCCTCCGATGCCATCACCCTCTTTACCGCGGACATTGACGGTGTGCTGGTGGGCACCTTAACGCTGGCCACCTTTCCAATCCCGACGGGCATTCGTGCCTGGATTGAAGACGTCGTGGTTGACACGAACGCTCGTGGTCACGGAGTGGGCGAGGCCCTCACGAAGGCCGCGGTGGCGCACGCAGCCGCGCTGGGTGCCAAGACCGTTGACCTCACGTCGCGGCCGTCGCGTGAGGCCGCGAACGCGCTCTACCGCAAGGTGGGCTTCGTTCAGCGTGAGACCAACGTGTATCGGTTCACTATCGACTGACCTTGGTATCACAACAGGTGCTACCAGCGTCTCATGACGGGACGCCTCTCCCAGTCAATATCGTTTCGACTCGATGCTGAGTCACTGCGGCATCTCCGTGCGCTGGAGGCTCCGGGGCTCACTCGCTCAGAATCAATTCGAGAAGCACTGCGCTCCGCCGCTGCAGGCCTACTGTGCCGGGAAGCCGAGGCGAATGCCGCGGATCAGCGCGATCGTTACGAGATGCAACAGACTGCTGCGTTTATGGAGAGCAAATAGCTGCTGTCGCCACCAGGCGGACGAGTGAAGCGATCGGTCGTCTCAGTGGTCTAGAAATGTGGGTCGTTGATGAAGCCCTTGCTGTGGTTGTCGGACTTTATTTGTAGGTCCGAATTGTGCCCCGCAATGGTTTGGGGATAGACCGAGTCTTCGCGTCACCGAGATCCTCGACGTCAGCCAACACCTACAGCAGCGCCGCCAACTTCTACTCGTCCACCCCGTCCTACCGTATTGTCTCGCCTGTGCGACCTACCATCAGAACGTGACTCCGACGATCACCACCGAACGACTCACGCTACGGGCATGGTCTGACGCTGACGCGGAACCCTTCGCCGCGATGAACAGCGACCTTGACGTGATGCGCTATTTCCCTCGACCGCTCACTCGTGAGGAGTCCTTTGCGATGGTGGAGCGGATCCGAGCCCGCTGGAACGACGGCTGGGGTCTGTGGGCGGTTGAGCGCAACGACACGCAGGAATTCATTGGCTTTGTTGGCTTCTCCCAACCTCGCTTCGATGCCCACTTCACGCCCTGCGTGGAGATTGGCTGGCGCCTGTCGGCCCCGTCGTGGGGCCAGGGCTTCGCCACCGAAGCAGCCCTCGCCGCCTTGGCGTGGGGGCGTGAATACATCGACTTTCCGCGCAACGAAGTGGTGAGTTTTACCGCCGCCACGAATGTGTCGTCGCGACGGGTTATGGAAAAAATCGGCATGAGCCGAGACCCCGCCGACGACTTTGCCCACCCCACTGTCGAGGATCCCGCACTGCGCGCACACGTGCTCTATCGCTTGGCCCTGTGAATGTCACCGTGTCGTATTCTGGGCGTTATGGAGAACACCGATCACCGCACAATTGCCGTCGAGCAGTTCAATCGTTGCTGGGACTTTCTCGAGCAGGCGTCAATGACCGCCGCCGACGAAGCGGAGCTCCTGACGGCGGCCTTCACCTCACGCTTTCACTGGCAGTTTGTGGGGACGGAGAAGAACTTCATGATTTCTGACTGGATGGTCTCGCGAGCCGCGGCAGCGACGGGCTTTGGCGACATGGCGGTTCGTTTCGCGTTGGCCGCCAACGAGCGCGCCACCACGTTTGAGATCACCGACTGGATGGAGGCGTCGAACGCCGAAGGACTGGCTCGCGCCTACGCCAGTGCCGGCATGGTGGCCGAGCGAGACGAGTGGATCGCCCGTGCGGCGGCACTGGTGGCGGTGATTTCTGACCCCAAGGAGAAGGAACTCATCGGGTCGCAGCTCGCAACGGTGCCGCGGTCGTAAGTGGCGATCGACGCAGCCGCCGTACCCGTGCCGGGCACCATCACGGTGGTGGCTGGACTTCCCGGTGTGGGTAAGAGCACGCTGTCCAATCGTCTCGCTGGTTACTTTTCGCCGGGCGCCCACGTCGAGGCCGACCGTCTGCAGGAGCTCATCGTCACCGGCCGCGCCTACGGGGCGCCGACTGGCCTCAGCACTGAGGCCATTGATCAACTCCGACTTCGGCTGCGTCAGGCCGCTCTGTTAGCCACCTCCTTCGCGGATGCCGGCGTCCACGCCGTGGTGGATGACATTGTGGCCGGTGCACGCTACGACGAGTTCGTGAGCGATCTCAACGGTCACCCGTTTTCTTTCGTGATGTTGCTGCGTGACCTCGATGTCATGAAGGAAGAGTGGCGAGCGATTGGGAGCCCCTTCGCGGACTCGTGGGACTGGATCGATCGAGACATTCGCGAACGCACCCCTCGCGTGGGCCTCTGGATTGACACCACGGGCAAAGATGCCGATCAGGTCTTTGACGAAGTCGTCGCGCGACTCGACGAAGCTGTCGTTTCTCGTTAGATCACGGCTCGGCCCTTTTATTACGGAGGGATTAGAAAACGCCCCGTATTCGTCTTAGGTACGGTCGGCACACTGGAATTCGTCGAACAACGTGTTCGACATTCCAAAGGAGTTTGCATGAAAAACCCCCTCAACAAAGTGGCCACGTTTGTGGCCGTGAGCGCAGCCGCAGCCGGCATTGGCATTGGTGCCTTGTCGGTGGCCGGTGCATCAACAACCCCCACCACCCCCACTTCCGCAACGGCGCCCGCACCATCAAGCGCCCAGCCCAACCCCGTGACCATGGCGCACGGTCCTGGTGAAACGCTGTTGACCGGTAGCGACCTCGCCACCGCCACCGCAGCCGTCAACGCGGTCCTGCCGTCGGGTGCATCAATCATCCGCATTGAGTCCAACTCCCAGGGCAGTTACCCCTATGAAGCCCACGTCACGTTGGCCGATGGCAGCAACGAGACGGTGGAACTAAGCAGCTCCTTCCAGGTCATCACCACGATTACTGGCTTCGGCGCCGGTCCCGCCGGTGGACCCGGTTTCGGCCACCCAGACGGACCCAACGGTGGACCCGACCTCGACCCCCAGAGCGGATCGAGCAGCGCGACTTCCGGCGCATCTTTCCACTAGGAGTGCAGCCCCCTGGATGCCGGGCGCATCCAGGGGGCTTTTGCATTCCTGGTCTGCCCCGTGCGTGACGATGGGGGGTTAGACGATACGCTGAAGCGCGCATCCCTTCATGAAATCGAGCGCATATGTCTTCTGCCACCAAAGAACGTTTTGAGCCGGCTCTCATCCGAGCCGCAGTTGTTGTGGTGCTGGGCACCATCATGGCGATTCTCGACACCACCATCGTTGCCGTGGCCCTGCGGACGCTGAGTCTTGACTTTCACGCGAGCGTCAGCGCCATTCAATGGGTGACGACGGGCTACTTGCTCTCACTCGCCATTGTGATTCCGATCTCCGGATGGGCCATGCACCGTTTTGGCGCCAAGCGTGTCTACATGACCTCGCTCGCCCTCTTTACCCTGGGGTCACTTCTG
>Ga0208503_1000137_pt1 | contig 15103 bp, 12 predicted proteins | sample CryBogCBE31Jul07_FD_184584 | JGI IMG/M metagenome (GOLD analysis project Ga0208503, IMG submission 184584) | Freshwater microbial communities from Crystal Bog, Wisconsin, USA - CBE31Jul07 (SPAdes) (version 2) | ecosystem: Environmental > Aquatic > Freshwater > Lake | place: Crystal Bog...
CGTCCTTTGCGAACACTCAAATCACGATTCGGTTCCAAGACCGGTCGTGTAAGAGACAATCTTATGGGTAAGCGTGTGGATTTCTCTGCTCGTTCAGTTATCACTCCTGATGCGAACATCGAATTGGATGAATTGGGTGTTCCAGAAGAGATTGCCGTCAATCTAACATTTCCCGAAACAGTCTCTGCTTTCAATCGTGAACGACTGCTCGGTTATGTCCGCAATGGACCGGATGTTCATCCAGGAGCAAAGTCTATCTTCATTAAACGTGAGAACAAACCAGTATCCCTGCGATATGTACCACTTGATTCTATCGACCTCCATGATGGTGATATTGTTCATCGTCACTTGATTGATGGAGATATCGTACTCTTCAATCGACAGCCTTCACTTCACAAGGCATCTATGGAAGGTCATCGTGTTCGTGTATTGCCGTATTCCACGTTTCGCTTAAACGTATCCGCTACTCGACCCTACAATGCGGACTTCGATGGTGATGAAATGAATATGCATGTTCCTCAATCAATCTCTGCGGCAACTGAACTCAGACAACTGGCATCGGTTCTTCGCCAAATCATTTCACCCCGAACTGCCTCTCCTATCATCTCCGTATTCCAGGATACGATGACAGGTGTCTACCGTATCAGTCAGCCAGGTGTTCGTGTTCCAGAACACATTGCGATGAACATGCTTGCCAAAATCAATCGTACAAACATTCCTCGCAAAAACAGAGAATGGACTGGAGCAGAGATTATCTCAATGGCATTCCCATTGATGTCTTTGAAGACCAGTGTAACAATTGAAAATGGTCAACTCATTTCTGGTGTGCTAAAGAAATCATCGTTCACCAGCGGTGACGATTCCAATGGATTGGTTCAGGTTCTCTACAATGATTTCAGTCCTCAACGATGTGGGCAGATGATTAACGATATTCAATCAATTGTTACTCAGTTCAATCTCTACACTGGATTCTCAGTCGGCACATCTGACCTTATTGCGGATGCTGTTACACTTGAAGAAGTCATAAAGAAAGTCAACGAAGGAAGAACACGTGTAGCAACTATCTTACACGATGTTCATTCTGGAAAATTCATCAACAGCACAGGATTCTCAAATGGTGAGAAGTTAGAGCAAGATATTACATCTGCGTTGAGCGATGTATCGAATGCGATTAACAAGTCAGTAAAATCCAGTCTTGACCCCAACAACCGTATTGTACAGATGGTACAGTCAGGGTCTAAGGGTGCTGACCACAACATTACACAAATGGTTGCTCTCTTGGGTCAACAGTTGATTGAAGGTAGACGAGTTCAGTATACATTACAAGATAGAACACTGCCTCATTTCGCACGATATGATGATGGTATTGAGTCTCGTGGATTTGTTCAACACTCCTTCATCGATGGATTGATGCCATCGGAATTCTTCTACCATGCTCAGGCAGGACGTATTGGATTGATTGATACTGCGGTCAAGACTTCTGATACTGGTTATATTCAGCGACGATTGATGAAGGCTATGGAAGACCAACATATAGAGTACGATAACACTGTGCGAAATGTAACCAATACAATCGTTCAGTTCATGTATGGAGAAGATGGCATCGATACTACTTGCCTTGAGACACAACCATTCGAACTTGGCAAAATGACAATGGCTCAAATCTATGCGGACTTCGCACTTACTCCTTCGGATATCAATACGTTCATGACAGAAGAGGTGAATGAAGTGAAAGATTTGGTTGATGAGATTCTTATTGACCGTGAACTGTTTGTGCGCAACGTTAGTCGATTCAAGAAAATTGATACTGTTCAGGCACCGGTTCACTTTCCTCGATTGATTTCAAAATACAAGAATGGATACAATACGAAAACTGATTTGACACCTGCGTATATCGTAGCATCGATTGGTAAGTTCATTTCCGAATTTCCAGAGAATAAGATGTTCCATGGCATGCTTAGATTCCACCTTGCTCCTAAGAAATCAATTCTCATTCATCGATTCACGGTTGCTCTGTTCGATGAATTAATGCGCGATGTTCGTCACAGATACGTTCGAGCAAGATGTCATCCAGGTGAAATGATTGGTGCTCTTGCTGCTCAATCAATTGGTGAACCCACTACACAGCTTACTTTGAATACCTTCCACTCAGCAGGTACCGCTAAGGCCAACGCCACTTCAGGAGTTCCACGTATTAATGAATTGGTAGACGCATCAATCAATCCAAAGAGACCTGGTAATACTGTCTATCTCATTCCTGAAATCTCTGAGAATCAGAATGAAGCCATTCAAAAGATGAAACAGATTCAAAAGACAACCTTGAGAGACATCACGAAATCTGTGCGTATCTTTCACGACCCCAATCCAACTGCGGCTGGTACAATTATCGAAGAGGACCGTGAATTATTGGAACTCTATGAACAGTTCTCATTGACTGAGAAGGAACAGTGTTCAACCGTCCCTTGGATTATGCGAATTGAGCTTGATATTGTAGAACAGGTTCGTCGAAATATTCTTGACCTCTCAGAAATTCAAGCCAAGTTGAATAACAATCCTGCTTTGAAAAATATGGTTTCATGTAAACATTCGGATACCAGTGGTAAGAAAATCGTATTGCGATTAGAGTTCGCAAACAATACAACTCCTGTTATGATTCGGTTTATGGAAGACAAGATTTTGAATACGATGTTGACTGGTGTAGAAGGAATTGGTCGTGTCCATCTGCGTGAAGTCAAAGGTGAATTGGTCTACGATGGATTGGTTGGTGGATATGTGAACAAGGCTCAGTATGTATTGGATACAGAAGGTATCAATTTGTATGACTTGATGGTATTCCCAGGAGTTGACCGTTCTCGTGTGTTTTCAAACGACATTTATGAAATTCTTGATGTCTTTGGAATTGAAACCGCAAGACTCTCAATTTATGAAGAGTTCAATGAAGTATTCGCATCTGAAAAGGTCAACTACCACCATCTTGCTGTGCTTGTTGATACTATGACATTCGGGGGTCGTATTGTTGCGATTAGTCGACATGGAATGAAGAAGAATGAAACCGGTGTATTCGCAAAGGCATCGTTCGAAGAGACATCTCAGACGATGTTCAATGCTGCTCTTGAAGCCCAAACAGATTCTATGATGGGTGTATCTGCCAATATCATGTTCGGTCAGAAACCACCCTGCGGAACAGGCTTTGTAGATATTCTTGTAGACGAATCTCGATTACCAGAAGGAAATGAAGAGGAGAAGATTGAGGACAATACATTGGAAGAGGTCAATACCAAACTCGCATCAAAAGAGGATACAGAGTGTCGTATGGAAGATATCTTGATGGAATGGTAATTCTTAGAGTAATATAATGATTAACCTGACAAATCCTGAATTAGCAGAAATCAGGAATACTGCTCTTCCCAGAGCATCAGTGGAAACACTTGAATCTCTTCGTGTCGAAGCGTGTCAAGCGTCCAAAGGCAGTTTTTCTTTACAGCCTCAACAAAAATTTTTGCGTAGAGTATTATCACCTGACTCGCCAACACGTAACCTACTGATGGTTCATGGCACGGGTTTAGGTAAGACCTGTACCGCAATTCAAATCGCAGAAGAATATATTTTGCGTCCCGAGTTTCAGGACAAGAAAGTGTTGGTCATATCATCGCTCGCAGTTCAGAACAATTTTCAGCGTCAAATTTTTGACATGACTCGTGTCGACCTTGATAAGACTGAAACCATTCTGAATTCAAAACAGTGTACTGGTCGTCGATATCTTGACATGCTTTTAAGAATTGAGTCGGAACCAAAGAACTGGAACGACCCTAAAATACGTACTCGACTTGAAAAAACAGCATACTCAATTGTCAACGAGTTCTATGAATTTGTAGGATATATTGGATTCGCAAATCGTATTCGTGAAAAGCTTGAGATTGGAGATGAAGCATGGATTCATCAAGAATTTGATAATCGATTGGTAATCATTGATGAGGCACACAATATTCGAGAACCGTCGATAGCCGCAGAAGGATTAAAGGGAATAACCGATGCGATGGAAAGATTAGTAAAAATCGCAGATGGAATGGTGCTTGTATTTTTGACAGCGACTCCGATGTATGACAGTTTTGATGAAATTATGTTCTATTTCAATCTATTTTTATGGAATGACAGAAAGCAGGATTTCAATACAAAGCTGATTACATCCAATTATTTCAATCCTGATGGCAGTATCAAAGAAGCAAAAGAAGAAGAGTTCAGACTCATGGTTCAACAATATGTATCCTTTGTCAAGGGTGATAATCCATTTACATTTCCCTTTCGATTACCACCACCTGTGCCAGCACCTCCTTCCACAACAAAAACAATCAATGGCAAGGATATTACTGACCATCTCAAATATTTACAGGTCGTTGCTTCCGAAGTTCAAGGTGACCAAAAAGTATTGCTTGACCAAAAAATTACAGAGGACAAAGGTGAGAAAAATATGATTCCAACAATCGCTGTGTTACCTGAGAACAAGGATTTTCGTTCTATTTTTCGATTGAAGGGAAAACAGTACAGTTACATAGACCCAAATGCCAGATTCTTGAAACCTGAAAATCTTCCAAATTACTCTGCCAAATTTGCGAGCATCATAAAATCGATTGAACAGTCAGAAGGAGTGGTGTTGGTATATTCCAATTTTGTTCAACCAATTGGAACACAACTTTTTGCGATGGCACTTGAAGAAGCAGGATATTCACCAGAAACAGGTTCAACTATTCTAGAAAATTCAGGAGGAACAAAGGGCAAATATGTTCTGCTTTCATCTTCCATGAGCGGTTCCATTATTAACAACACTCTCACACGAATCAAGAGCAAGGAGAACATTGATGGGTCAAAAATTCGAGTGATTATTTCCAGTCCATTCGCATCCGAAGGAATTGATTTCCGGTTCATTCGTCAGGTCCATGTGATTGACCCTTGGTGGAATATGAGTCGAATAGAGCAGGTTATTGGACGAGCATTGCGAACATGTAGTCATCAACTTTTGCCATTTGAAAAGCAGAATTGTACGGTGTATTTACATGTTGTCCGAAATGGAGAACGAGAGTGTTACGATGAGTATATTTATCGAACAAAGGTGGAAGAAAAGGCTATGAAAATCGCAAGAGTAAGACGTATTCTTGAAGAGAGTGCGATGGATTGTCCTATTCAAAATTCTGTAAACAACTTACCCCAGGATTGGAAAGATTTACAGGTTCCTCAACTCCAGTCCGAGGGCGCACAGAAAGTGGTGTACACATTACAGACTATGTTGGCTCCAAATTTTAGCGATAACAGCACTCCAACTGAATGTAAAGTTAAGTTGCTGGAACCGGACCCAGACCATGTCAGACCACTCTCAACTTATTTGGATACTCGTGATGAGATACTCAACAAACTTGAAGTGCTATTTATTGATAAACCTATTTGGGACCGCAAGGATTTGATAGGAGCATTTCAAGGTATTCCAGAGGATGTGGTGATATACAATGTTCAAGCTGCCATTTCAAATGCTCACAATTTTCAAGATGCTTTTGGACGTCCCAGTCTTCTAGAGTCAAAGGGTGACCTCTATGCCTTGGCACCTATTGGAATCGAAAACGCAACCATGATAGACAGGACAAAGAAACCGTTGGAACGTAAACCAATTGATATTAATCAACCAGTTGAACAAACAGAGGCTAAAACATTGGTCGATGTAGTTGCTGACATGGTTAAACCGCCTGTAGAAGTGGTTAATCTAGAAGCTAAACTGCCCAAATTTCCATCCTATATTACTGAACGGTTCGACCATAATCTGCTGTTACATTACACATTTGACCATCAGTTAACTCCAGAAGAAAAGGCAGAATATCTGAAAGCGAATCCAGATTTCATGCCACAATTGAAGGTTCCAGATACGAATATACTTGTGCTGGGAGACAAGAAGTTCCATCCACCTGAGATGCCAATTGGTGATGATTTGACAAAATACAATGCGTGGGTAGATGGTCTTATTCGAAATTTCACTTCGAATCGCACGAAACTCTATGGGTCATTGAAATACACTGATAAGGGTATCAAATTGTTGATTAGTAAAATGACAGATACGGGTGAACGAGATATTCCAAAAACAGGAAAACGATTCGAACCGATTGCATGTGGAACTGGTAAGAATAGTAAGGAGCATGTGTTGATGATTTCAAAGTTAATCGATAAAAGTGGTCAAGGTATACCCGCAAATGTAGGAAGTAATTGGTGTCAGTATATGGAAATGCTTATTCGAGAACAGAGCAATTCAGTTTGGGTAAGCCCAGAAGAATTGGGCGTTATATTTTCAGCTGACAATGTTCAAAAAGTTAACATTGGGTTTAAAACGAATTGATTTTTATATGATAATAATCAAGCATGGACCCAATATTTGAACGACGAGAATTAATGCGTAATGTTCATCTTGAATCAAGAAATCTTAAACGAAATATATATGCGAGTTTGTTAGCACAACTTCGCATGAAATATGAAGGTGTATGCGTTCCAGAAGGGTTTATTCTGCCATCGAGTATCACGATTGTAGAACATTCTCTCGGACGTTCCAATCTTATCAAAGGCGGTCTTGACTATGCTGTTCGATTTCAAGCAGAAGTATGTTTGCCTCATCAAGGACAAGTATTCAAATCACCAATCAATCTGAAAAGTAAAATTGGTCTTCATGCCGAGACCAGTCCTATGAAGATTCTTCTTCCAAGAGATTTACACATCGGAATGGAAGACTTCGACGACATAAAAGAGGGTCAAGAGGTAGAGTTCGAAGTTGTAGGCGCTCGTTTCCAACAAGGCGACGCCCATATCGTTGTTCTTGGCAAACTCCGCACTCTCATTCAACCAGATAAATCTATGCCAACAGAAGAAAGTAAGGAGCTTTCAATGCCGATGATAGCAGCACCTGTTTCAAGTTCAGGAGATGGTGAAAAGAAGGTGGTGACTGTTTCATTAGAACAAACAAAACCATCCGCAGGAATCGAGACTCGTAAGAAACGAGTAAGATTGAATGCTCCGTCAACAACAAATGAACCGTCTACAAAAGGAGAAGCTTAAGGAACAGATTGATAGACTGGATACTCAGGAGCATGCTCAAATTTTTGCTATCATCTGTAAGTACACCGAAACGTATACGAAGACGTTGAGTGGTGTCCTTGTATCGTCGGATAATCTTTCAGACGAGTGTTTGGAAGAGATTCAAAAGATGGTGACTTTTTACATGGACCAGCGCAAGAGAATGGAGGCAGATGCCATAGAGAGAACTAAGATTAAAAACGGACAAACATAGTCCAAGTAAATAATAAGGCAACAGATGGAGACTCTTTTACCCAAGTCAATTATTGACCCGATGAAGGAGATGTTTTCGGTTATCAAGAAAGACGCAAAAGCAGAGGTTGAGTTAAAAGTCTTGATAGGACAAATCGAAACAAAAGACGTTTCGGACAGAATTGTTCGAGCAATTGAAACCATGTCACGTGGAAATGCTACGGAACAGCACTACGCAACATTCACATATCCGGATGGAACGCGTGTGGTTGTATCCAATCCGGAGAACATACACAAAGTATGTAACAGTAACAGTTTTAGAGCAATTCCATTGAAGGTTGAAAGAAAGAAAAAGTATTACGATGTGAATCCTCGAGCAGGCCCAGATGAGATTGAGATACCAGATTTATACACTCGTCTAACTCTTCGACACGAAGAGCACCTGCGAGATGACTTTTCTGGAAAACCGATGGACCCAAATTCGTATGTTCGAATCATTCATCGCAAGTCATGGATAACACTCGATGGTGTTTTTCGAATTGATTTCTCGATGATTAAATCGAAGAAACGAGAACATACTAAGTTCTCAGAAGTGCTCAAACAACCAATCAAATATGAATTGGAAGTGGAAGTGCTCGATAGAACAAAAGATGATTATTTGAAACCTGCTTTGGTTATTCTTGAAAAAATGGTTGCCGCCTTTCAACAATCTCCATTCATTCTTCTTCAATCAGACATTGAACGATACAAGATTGAATTCAAAAAGATGGGTATTCCATTCATCAATCCTATTACCATGGAACGCTATCATGCGAATCCAGAAAATCCACACAATATTTTGAAAGGCTATACGGTTACTATAAAAGCAGATGGACAACGATGTTTTCTTGCGGTGATGCGTGATAAACGTGTAATTCGTATCACACCTGCTCTTCAAGTTACATGGACTGGACTAACCGCAAAAGATGAAAAACATTTTGGAGACATCATCGATGGAGAGTACATCGAAGAAAGAAATCTATTCTGTATATTCGATGTCTACGTATTTCGAGGAAGAGATACACGTTCTCTCCCATTGATGACAACCGCAGAAGAGACTATCAAACATCCCTTGAAATCACGTCTTGGTTGTTCTCGCGAGTTTGTGAAAGAACTTCAAACAGATTTCTCAACTGAGATTTCTACCAATCCAATTACGATTCAAACCAAGGACTTCCATGCTGGAGACGGTAAAGCGATGGAAGATTCGATTCAAAAAGTACTCGATACTGATTACGGATATGCTACTGATGGTCTTATCTTTACACCACGTGCTTCTCCAGTTGCTCCGTTAGAGGATAGAAAGCAGAATACTTGGCTACGTGTTTACAAATGGAAGCCTTCAGAATTGAACTCCATCGATTTCCTTCTTCGATATACACCCGGAGAATCGTATGACCCGGTATTGAATACTCGTGCTGTCAAAGGAACTCTGTATGTTGGCCGAACACCTGGAAATGAAATACTCTATCCATGCGAAACTATTACAGGAGAATACACTCCCACAAAGGTTCCAGATGACATGCGTATTCTAGCAGAGACACGTGATACTGTTCCTACTCCATTTCTTCCAACGGTTCCAAGAGCACCAAATGCGCATACCATTATTCTTCCTGTGAATGAAAAGGGTATTCCAATTGACAAAACTGGCGCAAAAATTGAAGACAATACAATTATTGAATGTGCCTACGATGTTGAAAAGAAACGATGGATAGTTCTGAGAACGCGATACGATAAAACATACAAATACCGTGTTCGAAATTTACCAGAATATGGAAACTATTGGACTGTCGCAGATTCTATTTGGAGGTCCATGCATGAACCGATTACAACTGAAATGATTCGAAGTGTTGCGACAAGTAAAATTGACGATACTCTTGAAGATGTTCTCTACTACAAAGACGATATCGAACGAGAGGACCGTATTTGGATGGATGTCACTGGATTCCATAATCGTATCAAGGATTCGCTTTATCATTCGAATGTCAATCGTGGAGATACTCTGCTAGAATTGGCAGTCGGTCGTGGTGGAGACCTTAATAAGTGGATTAAAGCACAACCATCTAAAATTGTAGGCATTGATATTTCAGATTCCAATCTTATTGCTCCTCGCAATGGATTGTGTGTTCGTTATTTGAAAAAGAAGAAAGAGGGAAAGCGTATTCCTGCTGGCCTTTTCTTCAAGGCTGATATGACGAAACCATTTGAAGAACAAGAAGGACACTATCTACGAATTATGGAAGGAACAGAACCTGCTCCAACCGAATATCTACAACAGTTCCATGGATTGAATACCTTTGATGCTATTTCATGTCAATTCGCAATCCACTATGCCTGTGAAAGCGAAGAGTCCTTTCGTGTATTTCTTGGAAATTTGACCAAGCACGGAAAAGGTACATTCTTTGGAACGTGTTTGGATGGGCGTTCAGTCTATTCACTCTTGCTGAATAAACCCAGTCATCTCTTTCGAACAAACGAAGGTATCTTTGGAGAGTTTACCAAGGATTATGTAGATGGAGAATGGACAGAAGAATTTGGCAAACAGATTCGTGTAAAACTGGAAACATTCGAACATGCTCAAAAAGAGTATTTGGTACCCTTTGAAAAAGTGAAAGAAATACTGGCTTCTGAAGGGTTCGAACTGATTGAAGAAAAGATGTTCTCTGAATACTATGCCAATCAAAGTAGTATTACACTCACTCAAGAACAGCAAGAATTCTCATTCTTACATCGTAGCTTCTCCTTTAGAAAAGGTGAGAAACCTAAACCCGCACCTGAACCAGTGAAAGAAGAAGTGGTAGAAGAGAAGAAGATTGAAGAGGTCAAAGATGAAGAAGGCAAGACTGTCAAACGAAAGATTGTAAAGATAGAGACACCCAAAGAAGAGGAAGTGGAACCAATATTGTTCAACGGTTCGGATGAAAGCAAGGGCAATTTCCGTATGCTATCCAACGACTACGTCGCTCCTTTCCAGATGGATTCTATCAAGTTTCCAACAGTGGAACACGCATACGAATACGCAAAGGCAAAGGCATTCGGAGATGAAAAGATGGCTGCTCTCATCGCCAAGACACCTTCTGCAAAATCAGTCAAGGCACTTGGTAAGAAGATTTCTGGATTCAAGGAAGAGGAATGGGAACAGAAACAGGACAGTGTAATGAAGGCTGCTATCAAGGCCAAACTCAGTCAGCATCCTGAAATCAGAAGTGTGTTGTCCGAAACAAAAGCCAGTCCAATTGGATATGCGAATGCGCGTGACAAATACTGGGGAATCGGTACATCACCAGAAAAGGACAAGGCTAAAACACCATCCAAGTGGGCTGGAAAGAACCAACTTGGAAAGATTATGGAAGAGTTGCGAACCGAATTCAATTCGTCTTCACCTTAAATCTTCTATCAAGTCTTGCTAATTGAACTTCGTATTTTTCAATCATTTTTATACAGTTAATCAAGAGCTCTTGAAGGATAAGACACTCAACTCTGGTTGTCTTATCACTTAACAGACAGTGTTCCAACTCCTGCTTTTTTTGTAACCATTCGCCCAACCTACGACGAATCGTATATTCCATTGCTGTCTGGTAGCGAGTGTAATAAAATACTTTTTACGCAGAACAAGTAATGGGAAAGGATGAGCCTGACGATGATACTGAATTTGGAAACAGAGATATAACTTGGAACGTACATTTGGAAAGAATCATATCAGAAGAAGGAGAGAGAGCGGAGTGTTTTTCGTGGTTGCACACTCAATCGGAGAAGAAGTTCAATCGTTTGAATACTATGATTACACTCCCTGTGATTGTGTTATCAACCATCGCAGGAACGGCATCCATCGGAGCACAGGGATTGGAATCCGGAGATGCGATGGGCAAGTTCATTAATATGGGATTTGGAGGCTTGTCGTTGGTTGTCGGTGTTCTCAACACTGTCAGCAGTTATTTTTCGTGGGCAAAAAGAGCAGAGGCTCATCGTATTTCTTCCATCACCTACAACAAAATCTATCGGTTTATTCTGGTAGAATTGGCACTGCCACGAAATGAGCGAATGTTGGCAAAGGATTTTTTGAAGACGATTCGAGAAGATTTGGACCGATTGAATGAAACCAGTCCTGCTATTCCGGACAACATTATTCAAATGTTCAAAGACAAGTTTGAAGATAATACACCCGATGTGAAGAAACCTGAGATAACAAATGGTCTGGACCCTATTCTTGCTTATCCACTTCCACCAGATGAGAATGTAGAGCCACCAACATCCGTGAAACGCATCACTACTTCTCCAAGGTCACCAAACGCATCATTAGCATCGTCTTCTTCCGAAGAAACACCAGGCGCAACTTCGTTTACACTTCCAACCATAACCATAGACCAAGAAAAGGGGAAAAAGATTAAGTATACACCCTCCCCCGCATTGCAAAGTGCTATTCGTATGTCAACCGCAACTCGATACAAGCCGCCCAATATTTCTATTCCGGAAGACAGCGCAGTATAAAAAATGGATTTGTATTAGATAACAATTATTGGTACTATATAATGGATTATAAAGAACCAAAAACGAGACAAGAAAGTAAAAAGGATAAGAAAACTAAAGCAGGTGATAAATACTCTGCTAAGCATGTTCGGATTCAAACATCAAAAAAGAGTTGATGTTTTTTTCTAAAAACGAATCGGTTTAAATCAATGCTTACATCTAGTACATAAACATGTGCACGTGCAGATTTCTTCAACGACTATTTGGATGGGTTCAGAAACAGGAAGTTCCTCAGGTTGAGAAGACTCTTGAGGCTGTTCGGGAAGAACTTCGGGAACAGGTAGATGCTCGTCTGTCTGAACTGGCTCAGAAGATTGCGGAAGCTCGACCTGAGGTTCACTCGATTGTTCAGGAGTTTCTAGAGAAGGGGTATCAAGAGATTGAGAAGGTTCTTCCTGCTGAGGTTCAACAGGTTGAGAAACAGGTATCTCAGGCTGAGGTTCTTCTTGAGGAGAAGATTCAGGAACGACTGACTCAACTGACGGAACAGCCTGCTCCTCTACCTGAACCGGCTCAGGAACAGACTCAAGAGGAACCTGCTCCGGTTCCACAACCTCCGGCTGAGGTTGAGACTCCGGTTGTTCCGGCTCCGGCTTAGGAAGAGACTCAATTGGAATCTGCTCCTGTACCTGAACCTGCTCCGGCTCCGGAAGAGACTCAACTGGAATCTGCTCCTGTACCGGTTCTACTGGCTGCTCAGGAACACTTACCTCTTGAACCTCTTCCAGAGGAACAGGTTGTTCAACGACTTCAGGAATGGGCTCAGACACTGAAACTACCTCCTCCACCACCTCTTCCTGTGGAATCTCTACCGGTACCTCCACCTGTTGAACGACAAGAGACGGTTGCTGCTGCGGAACCTGAGAACGCTTAAAAAGACGGCTGGTGAGCTCTCTTACTTTTTGGTAATGTGCGTCGGTCATTTATTCTCATCACCAGAAAACTGTTTGTAGTAGTCCTCGTATGACATAGACTTTGCTGGTGCTTGTGCTTGTCCAATTGCGTGAGGCACAAATTTTTGGTATAGCTTCTGTCCTACAATCGTACTGGCCTGTTCTGCAGTAATTTCGCCTTTTTCAATTCGGCGCTTCAATGCTAACATTTCGAAAAAAGTGGAATCCAACTTGTCTTCCATATGCAAGTTAAAAAGTGAAGGGTAGTTGAAATACAGAATCTGGTTATCCTGTTTCAACAGCTCTTCATATTTCTCCTTGTTTTTTCTGTGTTTTGAATGTTTCTTTTTTGAAGCGTCCATATTTCTTACCAATGCCTGAACTTCCGTCGCAGAGTAGTCTTTATTCTGAATACCTCGTTGTCCTTCTGCCACTTCTTGTGGTGTCAATTCTCTCGTTGTTTGCATTGTTACTTTATATCACCGTTTGTGAAGGTAATTGAACGAGTGGTGCCAATTTCTCCACAAGTTGATGACACTCTTCGTGAGTTGTCATTCCAGTAAGAATCACTTGACCTGTTCGGAATACCTTTGCTATCCATTTCGTGTCTTGGAAATAGATTTTAACTGCGGGATAGACTGCGGGTTCATAGACTGTTTTAATATTATTCTTTCGCAGTGTTGAGTACAGTGTATCTCTGGATATATTATCCACACCAATAATCTTCGTCTTGTAGTTCATCAGAACAACACGACGATTATTAAGGTCCCATTCTCCTTCTGTAACTGTTTCTGGACACTCTTTCGTTATATGGTCTTTAAGTAACTGAGTAACGTGACGATCATATTTCTCATCAAGAACACCTGTGATATGAAACACTCCGTTCTGGAATATTTTTACGGTTATTTCTTTCTCGGGGAGAGAACCATCGCCACTGCTAAGAATAACAAGGGTGATAGAATTGTTACCAAATCCAGTTGTTCTACGAGGTGCTTGTTTCGCTCGGTGTTTGATTAAGTCTCGTTTGCTTGAGCCCCTTTTTAGCACGCCCTGTTTTTCTATTTTGATTATCTTGTCGGTCAGCGGCAGTATCTCCACTAACTTGTTCGTTTCCAGGCGGACACCCATTGTGTAAAGCACTACCATTGTCGTTAATATTGGAGAGTCCATTGAGGGAATCGTTGTAGACAGAAACGATTTCGTTTTTCCACGCCTGCGAAAATGAGATTGGGTATTTTGAAATCACTATACAATCGAAGTTTCTCAGAAGCTTTCTTAGAATGACCTCTTCCATCGGTGTCAGCATCCATCCATCCAGATATCCTAACCAAACAGTACATCGTTTTTGATGATTTACAATTGCGGTGATTGATTCTTTCAATTCATCTAACAGTAATCCAGAAACATCAAGACAGTTTGGTGGTTTCGGGATACGGTATGTATACACCGTCAGCATTGTATTAACTTACGGTTTGAGTTTAAGCTACATTAACGTTGGGTTCAATTGTATGAATTGGAGCACCGACACTCTTAAGACCAAGAGCAATTTGTTGAGTTTTGCTAATGCTGCAATTACATCCAGATGCGAATTGGACTTTGGTAGGCCCATAAATACCACCACAAGTAGGACAGTTGGCAACCGCATATCCTCGTTGGTAAGCATTCTTCTCGGCCTGTTTTGCGGCTAATTGAGTGTCTGCCGCAAGTTTATCATTAAGTTCCGGAATGGTGGTGCTGCTGTAGCACACCTTTTGTATCTGGGATGCTTTTGCATTAACAGGCATAGAAGACTGAGATACAGCCTGTCCAGCAGTATAAGCAAGGTATGCGCTTGCATCCTGAACTCTATGTAATTTTCCTTGATAATAACCCGAATTGGATGCCGTGGATGGAGCATTCAATGGAAGAGTACAGGCTGGGACTGGAGCCGTAACCTCCAATGTTCCTGAAGCAGCGTGTCGTTTTACAATCTCGGTATGATGACCTGCGTCACGATGTGGGCGAGTATCCACATAGTTCGGAAGTCTTTGTTTCAATCGGTTCAAGTATTCGCTATACGAAGACATTTACTCTTTACACAAAAATAAAAAGGGATGAAGAAGTTGCGGATATCCATTCCTAAGATTTTCGTATGTTTGTCAGAATATTGCCATAGACCTGTCTATGGGACTCATACCGAGTATTGTGACAGATGTTTAGTTTTAGGGTATCATATACCCGAACCACTTGCCGTCCAAACACCCAAAGTTCGTTAAAGACCGGGATGCGTTAGAAAATGTCGCCGACAGCATTCGCGAGTTAAACCAAGTTCGTTCATCGCTTCACCTTCCGCGGTATAGGTAGTGGTTTGT
>Ga0208503_1000138_pt1 | contig 15098 bp, 15 predicted proteins | sample CryBogCBE31Jul07_FD_184584 | JGI IMG/M metagenome (GOLD analysis project Ga0208503, IMG submission 184584) | Freshwater microbial communities from Crystal Bog, Wisconsin, USA - CBE31Jul07 (SPAdes) (version 2) | ecosystem: Environmental > Aquatic > Freshwater > Lake | place: Crystal Bog...
ACACAAGCAATCCCAATCAACATCTATGTGATGACTATCAACTCTGGTTTCTTTGAATCCGTCAAGGGAACATCTCGTGTCGTCAAGGGAATCCTCAACGAAGCAGATATTATCTCTGCCCCTATCGCTGGACCAGTTGTGCGAGGCCAGATTGAGCGAGTTACTGGAGGTGTTGGCGTCTTCAAGAAATTGGGACACTTCCTCTCCAAAGCTCCTTCCTTCATTCATTCAGTGAAGGAACACATCAAGCCTGTTGCCGCTATGATTAAGCCTCACCTTGCTGCTCATCACCAATCTGCACTCTCCAGTGTCGGTCTTGGGGAAGGCGAAGGTGGAGACGGATCTTACCCATCTCACTCGGGAGGTAAGAAACACGCCAAGAAGTCTGTCTTGCGACGCTTGATGTAATTACTCATTCCAAAGAATACGAATCGCTAAATTGTTAGGTGAATACCTATTCAACTTCCAACTGCCTTTGATACGAGTTGCTCGTCTCAAATACAGGTGTCTTCTCATATATGCAGTCTCTGGTTCTCGCTGTCCTCTTTCCTCTAGTATCTTATAAATATGGAAGTCATCGTATGGGACACGACCGAAATATATCTTACGGTTGTCTGGAGTAAGATAGTAAAGTTTATGTACTCCGTCGTCACTCACATAGACCCTATATGGATCATACCCAGAGTGATAAGCCGCTAATCGCACTCTATTCAAGTAGGTAATAACACTAATCCCTAATTGATTAAGTTGTGTCTGCAGGTTCATTTATAGTTAGTTCTTAATATATTCTCTTTGCTGGACCATAGAGTGAGCCATCGCTGCACTGTCTTGTTCCATACTCTTCAGTTCCTTACCATACTTGTTCGTCAAGTAGATATGTCTCAACATACTCGCACCAACCCTCTTACCAAATACACTGTTAAGAATGCGAGTAATAGTATTGACTGCCGTAAGAACAGACCCGTGTCTATCAACCAAGAGGGCAGAACCTTCTTTAAGTTCTCCTGGATAGTTGGTAAGATACTGTTTGATAATCTTTCGCAACTTGACTGGAATGTCCTCAACTTGCTGTCCGTACTTCTTTGAAGTCTTATACTGGTTGAATACAAACTTCCCATCATCCACACACACATAGTTCTTGTTTGTAGGTAGGTCGGGTTTATATTTGGAGACAACTACCATATCCATATAATCCTTATTACGACGGGGAGGTATTTCGGTATAGAGTGAGAGGACGAGATATTTCAGCATAATGTCCCAGTCGTTCAATCCACTTTTAAGAGCATCTCGTTTCTGCAAGACATCATTCCACTCAATCCAGTTCTCCTTCTGCTTATCGGTCTTACCAGCATCAATCGGCTTGTGGTTCATATCCATCATCTTCTGGTAATAGTAAGAGTGAATTCTCTCAAACCCCTTCCGTCCCTTTGTGCTTCGGACAATCGTAGTAACCAGACCCTTCTGCGTATTGGGAGCGTAGGTGGATATGACCGCATCCACCTGTGTCTTCTTCTTGAGAAAGTTGAGGTTGGTGAATGGCTTTCCTCCATTAAGGGAGACGAGGTTACGGAGATATTGTCTCGCAGAGGATGTAGCAACTCCACCCTTAATAAATCCATCCTTTACTTCTTCCATATAGTTCATTTGTAATAAAGTAAGTTAATAAATATAAGAATGCAACCCGTTAAAGTCCCCGACCTGCGAGTGAAGATAAAAGCTGTTCCTATTGGGAATAGGCAATATAGGATAGAGGTCATACCTGCTGCAATTATTAAACAAAAATAGATTTGTTAAACCTATTTAATACTCAAGCTTCTTCTCTGTTAAGAAATACTTTTGATTAGGAGGAAATCCAATATCCTCTCCATCGGCAAACCATTCCTTATCAGGAAAGTTGTAATAGTTGTTAAGGAATACATAACCATCTTCCATTAGTCGTTCAAGAATTTCCTCATCTTTGATTTCACAAGCAATACGGATATGTTCCTTGTTTGGTAATAGAATATTCTTACGGAAGGAAGACCAATCCCAATCATAGAAGGGATGTTTCTTAATATGAAGTGCTACTTTGCCGAACCATTCCTTATCCATCTTCTTTGGTATTTTCATCTTTGGATTTGCACGACCATAAGATATTACAGCATTTTCATCTCCACAAGCACCCATTAGAAACATTGGAAAGTGAAAGTATGCTTTAGACATTCTTCCACAAGAACCCATATGTTCTGATTCGTTGATAATAATCTTTGGTAAGGTAGTAGTTGTATCCATTATAGTATGCTTACCTATTTTGGTTAGGAGGGGAGTATCCGTTTTCGGAATCTCATAAAAATGGTTTTCGTGAATTCCGAAAACGGATTCTGGTTTTGTAATCTGTTTTGGTAAGCATATTAAAAAACAAAAATGACTGTTATTACCAAAGATTATTATCAACGAAAACAATACTTAACAGAACAATTCAAGCGTATTACTGACCGAAATTGGTTAAGAACGCATCCGATGTATAATGATGATGATTATTTAGAATGTGTGTATTACGAAGTAACAGATAAAGTTACAACTGCCGATATATACGAATTTAGAAACTATGTTGATAATGTAGATTTGGATCTGTGGGCTAGAGTAGGAAACTTCGTTACATATTGGACATATGACCCAAACCGCAGTGATGATGATAGTGATATTGACGATAATGAATATGATATTGATGATAGTGATGAGGAAGAGGAAACCCCAACTACCACTATTATTGCACGACGAAGAGTAAGACTTCAACAATAGAAAACGGATTTATTGGAGACAACATCAAGACTGTAAGGAAACACAAGTAAAAATCAGCTGATTTTTACATAGAAATCATTACATCGCACAGGTTCTTACTCATAAATCCAGATTTGATGAGATTCCGAAAACGGATACTCCCCTCCTAACCTATTTTGGTAAGCATAACATAACAAGATGAGCGACATTCAAACCAAATCTATTACAATTGTTAAGAGTAGAGTAGTCCATCGGTGTGAAGTTCTTACATATGAGCGATTTCAAGAGCTTGTTCCAGAGAATACCGAAGCAAGATGGAATGTATTACTTCAAAAAGCAGATGTGAATAATGAGCTCGTGTTTGATTACATTTCAGATGACCACGATTGCAGCACTCCAGATGAGAATGTGATTAACGAAGAAGCAAGTATGATTATTGATGAGTCTCTGGTAGAGTGATACTGCTATTGACCTCATTTCCCCATACATCCCAACCTTCAGGTGATTGTCTTGCAAACAGCTCCACCTTTTTCTGTGTTGGGAACATAGCGACAATCCTATTCCTTATCTCATCTGGCTTCTTGGAATGAATGGTCTTCATCTCTGATAGAAACTGCTTTACATTTCTCTCTCCTCTCGGTGTTGGTATTTTACCTTTCTTACCTACAAGGCATATCTCCACTTGGCTCATAGTATAGTATCCAGGATTTACTCGCTGTTTATCCCACACGAATGCAATCGTCTTATACTCAAATCCCCAAGCATTCATAAGTTGGATTGCTTGTGGTAAGTGCGGAGATGACGACCACATAAATAGAAGACTGTCCTTCTCCGTTATGCTTTCCACATTCAACTTTTTCATCTCCTCCAACTTCATAGTAGGATAGTGATAGACTGCAGACCCAGTTGTTTCCTTTCCATTATGTTGAATACGATTATCGTAATCCCAAGCAGGGTCAGCGTATATGATTGAATACTTACTTGTCGTCTTCGGTGTTTCCATTTATATATGTAGGTTGGATTTTATCGTCCAACTTTATTACGGGGTCTGGCTGTGGTTCAATCACAGCATCTGTTCTTACATAATGTAAGACGCTATTACAATAAGCACAGCTGCTCTTCTTGTTATAGTGGGTGCAGATGAAGTCCATTTATACTATTTATAATATATGTTTCCACCGTTTATTAGCACGGATGGTGGATATATGTCCTTGAGACACGCCATACTCTTCTGCTAATTCTCTATGTAGTTTATTACTATTTCTAATATTGATTATATCCTCCTCCTTTAACTTTGATTGCTTTATTTGTTCTCCTTTAAGTTGTCTATTATGTTCTACCTTATCATTCATATTATCCTTTTGAGTTCCAATAATAAGATGTTCTGGATTAACACATTCTCGTATATCGCAAGTATGTCTTACTATCATACCATTTGGAATTTCTCCTTTCCACAATTGGTATGCTACTCTATGTGCTCTCAATACTTTCTTACCTATTGTTCTTGATTGATCCAATCGCCCATATCCAGTTTCAGTTTTAAGTCCAGTCCAAAGCCAACAGGTTTCTGTCTTATTTACTTTGGATAAGAATGATTCCTCCATTTATTACCTAAATAGATTAGAATATAAATATTCGTTTTTAGTTTTGATTTAATAGTTTAACCGAGTGTTCGCTTAACATATATTGGGGATAGTTTTTTGCAAAGCAAATCCATCTTCCTGCCTTCTTCAAATCCTTAACCTCATTATGTTCCAATCCCAAATGAGTTGATAATAAATACTTCATAGAATGGAAGGAAGTTGCTTGTGGATACAATACAAAATGGGTGCTCTCATTTATAATCAATCTAGTCTTCTTGTAGTTGGTAATGTTGTGAGTCATAATAGCCATACTGATGCAGTGGTGACGACCAAGTGCGGCAATATCGTCCATAAGCAACTGAACAGCTTTCTCTTCCTTTCCTGTGAATGTATCCACATCATCAAACAGGATTAAGCTATTCTTGAACTCTTCAATATCCTCCACTGGCTCGTCCAAGAGAGACTGAATCATAATTCGCTTCGGCTTTCCAGTCTTCAACTTATCAAGCACAGGGTCTTCCGACAGTTTGGAAATCAAATACACCGTGCGGTCTGGATACAGCTTCCCGTAATTCTCTGCAATCGTTCGGGCGACATAACTCTTACCAGACCCAGATGCTCCTGCAATATAGAATATCTGTCTCTTCGTTGGATCGGTAGAGGGAATGATTTGGAACGAGGAGTCCGACGGCAGAGTGATGTCGTGTGCCTGTTCTCTGTCTCGCTTGATGGACTTATAAATCTGTTTCGTGCGAGGGTCTGCTTCCACATCACTGTCGCTCTCGTCAAGAGCTCGGTTCATCTTTGAAAGCACAGAATGGCGTTCCTTTGGTTTCAAATGGGTCATAGGATGCTTCTGCGAATTTATCTCAATATGCTTCGGCAAATGGCTCTTGCTACTATCGGAATGGACATACAGAATATTACCATCTGCGTCTCCACCCCGAACAATCGCAATCGCTTCTGCGTTCTTATTCCTCTCTGCACTGAAAGATAGGTGAGGCATTCTTTACTGATTATACATATTTTTTTACCAGATTATATACCATATACTTTTACTATCACAATACCAGAACCTCCTGGCTGACCATAAAAATCAGATTTTCCATTCGTGCCTCCACCTCCACCACCAGTATTTGATACTCCAGGATTTGAACCAGCTCCTCCTCCTCCAGTTCCTCCAGAACCTCCACCACCATAACCACCTCCTCCACCTCCACCGCCATAATAAGTTAGAGTTCCACTTATATTACTTGCTGTTCCTGAACCACCAGCACCTCCAACAAAAGTTGATGAGTTGTAATTACCACCTGCACCAATCATACCACCTCCACCTCCTCCAGCAAAATTAACACCGCCACTTTGTCCTCCAGTTCCTCCTGCTTGTCCTAAACTTCCTGTTCCACCACTTCCAATACTTCCGCCTCCACCACACGATCCATTAGAACCTAAACCATTTGCACCTCCTCCTCCACCACCTGCAGCTGTTATACTATTAAATGAAGAAGAAAGCCCATTATTTCCATTATTAATTGTTCCTAATCCTCCAGAACCAACTGTAATACTGTAAGTTGTTCCACCAGTAATAGAATAAGTTGTTGCACTCACTACTCCACCTCCTCCTCCTCCACCACCAGCATAACTGTTATTACTTCCAGTAGTTCCACCACCACCTGCACCTCCACCACCAACTATAAGATAATCTGCTATAGTATTGCTATTAACTTTTATACTTCCACTACCGACATTTATAAAACTAAAAATAGTATATGTTGGGCTGTTTGCAGCGTTAATAGTTGGATTACCTGTTACTATATAAGGAATACTTGATGTCTTGGTTGTAATAACACCAGGCAAAGCAGTAGCCATTTGTTAAAGAGCAAGAGATTAAAACTGCGTCCAAGTTCCTGCAATATTGATAAAGGTTATAGTTGTGTTTGCTGATACAGATACACTGTTGATTGTAGTAGTATTACTCAATACACGAAAGGTCATAAATGAACCATAAGGATATGAACTTGCAGAAGGGAGTGTAACTGTTGCTCCTGAAGATGATGTTAGAACATAATAAGTATTTACAACCGTAGGAGAATAAGTTGTAGTTACTGTTTGGATTATGTATGGAACACCTGCACTGATTGTTCCTGTTAAAGTTGCTGGAGTTCCTGTGAGTGCTAAATTTTTAGCATTTGATACTGGAAGTAGGTTGCGTGAAGCACTTGCGTTTGATCCAGCAGGACCAAATACACTACTACCTAAAGTCCAAGTAATACCATCAAGAGAATATGCAAGAGAATATGTACCACTTGAAAGATTAGCAATCCAATATTTACCATTCCAACTTAATCCCTGCACTGATGTATTAATTATACCACTTCCAGTTGGTGTCCAGTTAATACCATCATACGAATATGCAAGATAATTTGGACCATTAGCTCCAGCCACCCAAAGAGAACCGTTCCAAGCTATTGCAGATGCACTATAATTAAATCCAGTATTTGATACTCCCGTCCAATTAATACCATCATAAGAATATGCAATATTATATCCTCCAGAATTTGCATTTCCTCCTGCTGCTATAAATTGAGTTCCATTCCAAGCTATTGCAAATGCATAATTAGAAAATGGACTTGATGAAACAGCAACCCATCCTGAACCTCCAACTGTTGTAGGGTCTGTTGCATATGCAATACTACTTCCTGAACTACCTCCAGCAACCCAAATAGAACCATTCCAAGCTATTGCATAACCATAAGTAAATATAGTTGTACTATTAGTAACAGCAGTCCAGTTAATACCATCAGTAGAATATGCAATACTACTTCCTCCATTACCTGCAGCAACCCAATATGTACCATTCCAAGCAATACTTCTACCAGCAGAAGTAAATATACTTTTACCTAATCCAGTCCAGTTAATACCATCATATGAATATGCGAGAGTATTTGTTGTCCCTTGACCTGCAGCAATCCAAAGTGTTCCATTATAAGCTACTGCAATACCAGCAGAAGTAAATATACTTTTACCTAATCCAATCCAAGTTGTTCCATTATACGAATATGCGAGAGTATTATTTCCTCCATTACCTCCAGCAACCGTAAAGTAAGGGGATAAGTTTGGTTTTGGAGGAATAACAGTTGCTCCTACATTTGGAAGAGTTAATCTTGATGCTATTCCAGGACACTGGGTTGTAAAGATAGAACTTCCATTTGGAGTCCAAGTGAGGCCATCAAGAGAATATGCTAGAGTATTTCCTCCATTACCTCCAGCAACCCAATATGTACCATTCCAAGCTATTGATTGACCTACTCCACTAAATATACTTAACGATCCAGTCACTTTCGTCCAATTTATACCATCTGTTGAAGTTGTTATAGCATAACCAGATGCACCACCTACATTACCAACTGCAACCCATCTAATTCCATTCCAAGCTATTCCGTTTCCTCCTCCACCATTAAAGTTGTCTCCACTGGTTGAATTCCACTGAAATCCATTTGCAGAATATACAATTGGACTTGTTCCACTACCACCAATAACAACATTTAAGAATCCATTATATGCAACTGCCTGCCCTGCATTTCCAGAACCAAAAAATGAATTTCCTAATCCAGTCCAATTTATTCCATCATATGAATATGCTATTTGGTTATTAGTATTTCCTCCTGTTGCTATAAATTGAGTTCCATTCCAACATACACCAGTTCCATATCCACTTGTTCCAAAAATATTATTCGTCACTTGAATCCAATTTTTAGCATCATATGAGTATGATATTTGAGGTCCTGTTGAAGTGCTTGCATTCCCAACAACTACCCATAATACTCCATTCCAAGCTGCTGCATAACAACTTCCAGTTAATATAGATGTTCCCAAACCAGTCCAGTTAATACCATCTACAGAATATGCTGCTTTATTAGCACTTCCATTTCCAAGTGCAAACCATAAATTACCATTAAAAGCTACTCCAGTACCGTTTGCACTAAATATACCACTTCCAGTTGGTGTCCAACTTATTCCATCATATGAATATGCTAATTTATTTGTTCCATTACCTCCAGCTGCTACACAAAAGTTTTGAAGAGTATTTATAGTTGGTGCTGGTAAGCTTGATATTGTTCCAACTTGATTACCACTATCCAACACTAAATATTTTGATGCTGTTACAGAAGGAATTGAAGATGATAAATTTACTGTTCCTGAAAGGGTTGTTGCTCCACTTACTCCAAGTGTTCCTCCTACTGTCTCGTTTCCAGTTACACTTGCAGATGCAAGAGTTGCTAATCCACTGGTTGAGAGAGTTGATACACTTGTTGTTCCTGCAGTTAATCCTGCGAGTGTAGTAGCACCAGTTACATTCAGTGTTCCTCCTACTGTTTCATTTCCAGTTACACTTGCTGATGCAAGAGTTGCTAATCCACTGGTTGAGAGAGTTGATACACTTGTTGCTCCTGCACTTAATCCTGCAAGAGTAGTAGCACCAGTTACATTCAGCGTTCCTCCTACTGTCTCATTTCCAGTTACACTTGCAGATGCGAGTGTAGCCAATCCACTGGTTGAAAGAGTTGATACACTTGTTGCTCCTGCACTTAATCCTGCGAGTGTAGTTGCTCCAGTTACATTCAGCGTTCCTCCTACTGTCTCATTTCCAGTTACACTTGCAGATGCAAGAGTTGCTAATCCACTGGTTGAGAGAGTTGATACTGTTGTTGCTCCTGCACTTAATCCTGCAAGAGTAGTAGCACCAGTTACATTCAGTGTTCCTCCTACTGTCTCGTTTCCAGTTACACTTGCTGATGCGAGTGTAGCCAATCCACTGGTTGAGAGAGTTGATACTGTTGTTGCTCCTGCACTTAATCCTGCGAGTGTAGTAGCACCAGTCACTCCAAGTGTTCCTCCTACTAATGTATTACCAGATACTCTTGCTGTTCCTGTTACATCCAAATTATAGGTCGTATTTGTATTTCCTATACCTACATATCCACCAGCAGTCGCAAGATAAGAATTACCAGTGGCTTGAAGTGATGTAACGGTTGTGCTTCCACCAGCAACTGATAAGGTTGAACCGTTGAATGTTAAATTGGCTTCGCCGTTGATTGTAGATGCATTTGTATCCGTCAATATTCTGTACTGGGCTGGATTGTTAATCGTTACACCTCCGCTTCCTTGTGCGACCAATCCAGAATGGATATGGGTTGGGTATGGAGAAGCAGAGGTTGAACCAAAGTAGAAGGTTGCCGATCGTCCTGTTGCAAGTGTATCCACTGCATACAATTTCACTCTCAACAAACTGTTTGCAGAATACATAGCATAAGTCGGCACATTCAAACTGTATGAATAAAACTGCACTGAACTAGATGGTGTTCCTGAAATCAGAACACCTCCTCCAGTATAAGGACTAGTATTTAATCCTGCGATTAACACCTCTAAATTTCCATTATCCGTCTGAACCTCATACAGATTGAAGAAGGCATATACTCCCGTTGCAGCAGAAGCAGTTGCATACACATTCAAATCCCAAAGATCTGGAAGCAGTGTAATCACATTCGGGTAATTCGCTGCCGTTGTGAATGAACCAATCCTTACAGGAACATTCTGCGTAAAAGTAGTGTTTATTGTGGATTCACTTGTATTGCTGATTGTTAAGTTTATTGCTCCATCATTCGGTGCTGGATTTGGACCTCCAGTTGCAGTCGGGAATGGGAAGAGCACCTGACCTGTTGATACTCCAGGTGGTCCTGCTGGTCCTGCTGGTCCTGCTGGGCCTTGTAATCCACCTAATACTGCATTTATTATACCATCCGTATTGGTTGATAAACTCATTTGTTATTACGGGAGATAATAAGCAGAAGGAGGATACAACTTGTATGCTTTTAACACTTTCTTTGACTGTCTCACTAGGATTGATTTCAATTCTCTTAACAGCTCTTCCAAATTGCTATAAGTTGGATTGGCTATGACTTTATGAATCTGCATTATAATTTGCCTCTCCTCTCTCACAAACGAAGAGATACTACTGATATGCGTTAGACGAGATGGAAGATGAGCCAACTCAAACCGTATTCGTGCAGCAGGTAGATGCTTCTGTGTCTCCTTCAATAACAGCAGCGTATCTATATCCACTATCACTTGATACAACCGACCCAAATCAGAGTTGAAAATAGGAAGGAAACGCTCTGCTACTTTGGTTCGCTTATCAAACCGAGCAAGTGCAAACATTCGTTTAGCGGCTTTAAATGGGTTGTTCTCTATCGTGTATTCCAATATATCTTCTCGGAGTGCCTGTGTGATATTGAGATGACCAAAATTGTTGAGTGGAATGCCTTTATGGATAAGCTCGTAGATACAGGAGTATTCTATGAACCGATTGTTGTCTATCAACATAACCAAATCTAACTTGATAATAGAGGGTTGAGACATAGCTTCCTCTACGGATATTCTCTTTGTGCGGTAATCAATAAAGCCCTGCAGGATATTGTGCGGTTTCCAGCGGACGATATTGAAGCGAATTGCGTCCTTTGCGATTAGAAACTCGTGCGGAGTTGGATGTGGTTTTAGTAACTCAAAGGCGGATGCGTATTCAGATGAATTAATCACATTCTTGCTATACAGTTCCTTCAACTTTGTAACAGAAGCATCATAATCGTATCCTAACACAGTTCCATTTGAAATGTGGCTGTTTTTGGGTATAACAATCCAGTCTTCAATTGAACCTAGTTTGATGTCGGTTATATATGTTAGTTTGCGTCGTAGTAGGGAACGGATAATAGTCTGAAATGTATGGGTTGCTCGTTCTAGTGCATCAGCCTTTGAAGTGCCTTTTATAGTCGTTGATTCAAAGCAATCCACATCCGCTGCGTACTGAATGGTCTTCAGAGAATTACTGCCTAGTATCACCACATCCCTTCCTTGAGAGAATGTAGAGAGTTCTATTACCTGTAAGACTTCTGGAGGATATGCTTCTCGGGGCTTTGTATCCATTATTATAAATACTCGCCAAATAAATCGTCGTGTTGTTTTCGCTTGATAAAGGTTGCTACATCTCGTTTAAGAGACGATTGGAATGCCTTGCGTTCCTTGAGAGAACGGTTGGCGACTGAAAGCATAGCTTGTAAGGTTCGTTCAATTGCACTCAAATAGATGTCTGCAATTGTAGCGTTCGGTGATTGACGGAAATCCTCATCTGGATCTTGGACTACTTGTAGGTTTCCAACCTCATCTCGCAAGCGTTCCAACTTGTCTGCTGGAAGCTGGAAGCCGACCTTCAAAATCGTCTGGAGAATTCGGTAGATGGAAGCGACCAGCAGTTCAGATGCTCGTCCAGAGTAAGCATATCCTCGTGCATATGCAATCATACTCTCCACCTCTTCAAACACTGGGTCAAGTTGAGGTTCTGCAATCGGTTCTCGGTGCTCGCCATACAATTCTCGGTACTGGTCTCCTCGTTTCTTCACCAACAGTGCAACCAGTTTCTGTCCTGCTGGATTATCAAAATCACCTGCACCTCCCTTCACTTTGCGAAGAAGAGAGCGTTGGAGGGCTACTTTGTGCTCCTCTTGTCTCACTTTTGCCTTGTAAGGATTGTGGTGAGTGTGGAATGACCCAGCCGATTTGGTTGAACCCGCATACGCGAATGGCTTATTATACAGTCGTTCAAAATCTGTGGGAAACAAAACATCTTGTGTCGCCATTTGTTATAGAGTGAGATTTAAATAGTTCAATACAGGTTGTGATCCTTCACATATTTAGATGCTTGTGGAAGAGTCATACCGTGTTGGTGCATAATCTTCTTAACAAGCATATTACGAGCAGAGGGCTTTCTCTTGCGTCTGCCTTCTCCTTCACCTTCACCTGCTCCTCTGTGGTGTCTGCGGTGATGTGCTTCTCCTTCTCCTTCTCCTTCACCAGCACCTCGTCGGTGATGTCTGCGTCGGTGGTGTGCCTCGCCTTCTCCAGCACCAAGATGCATTCGGCCAAGCAAATGATGAAGAGCCTCACCTTCGCCTTCACCTGCACCTCTGTGGTGTCTGCGGTGATGAGCACGCAATCGGTGGAGGGCTTCTCCTTCGCCTTCTCCAGCTCCTTTACGGTGGTGTCTTCGTCTTCCTTCTCCTTCTCCTTCACCTGCTCCTCGTCTGCGTCTTACTCTTCCAGTTCCAACATCACCCGGTCCGTATGCTGGTCCTAAATGTTCAAATGGTCCTGCGTAAATAACATCCGAGCCGAGATTGTGGAAAGGGTAAGTGCCTCCAGAGTGCATACCTCCTCGTCTGCGTCTGTGTCGGGCTTCACCCATATAATCTGCAAAGTATTCGGCCATTTTATTAATAGGGAAGAAAGGATTTTATCGGGATAGTATAATGAGGGGAAAAGCAGCACCGCCCGACAAGGATTTTTGGTATGCGGCAGAACGGTCGTATCAACTCAATCCTAATCCAATTCTAGATGGATTCCAACTGATTAAACACTCGCCTACTCTTTCTGTATGGAAGGAAGGTAATCGTTTCCTTATTGGGATACGAGGCACGAACATCAAGGATTTGGGCGATATTGATGCCGATATATCGCTTGTGATGAACAAGCTCACGAAGACAGGCAGATACAAGAAGGATAAGAAGATGTTGGAGGACTTGTTCCGTCAGTATCCTCCTGCACAGAACGAATACTATCTTGCAGCACATTCTCTATCGGGAGCTATTTCAAACCAACTCAAAGCGGAGTTTCCGTTCATACGAGAGGCAGTAGAATTCAATCCTGCATTCCAGCCAGTTGATTTCTTGCGAAGGCGTGGAGATATTAAGCGATACTATATTGATAGTGATCCGCTTTACAAATTGGGTGGTCGGTTCTTGGCGAATACAAAAGTGTATCCAGCAGGACAGACTTCAAATAATATTATTGCAGATGCATTGAGCGGACACAAGCTCTCCAATTTCAAACCGATTGTCGGTGGAGAGTTGTCTCTTCCAGGTGTTTTAAGAAGAAGGGAGCGTGTAACTACCGAAGAGCAAGAAGAACTTATGCGAGCCGAACAGGATGACCGTACTGCAAATGAGATTATCAACTATGTTGCGAATAACTACGATACTATCTTTGCAACCTTAAGCAATCCATTCAGTGCGTTGTTTAGATTTGGAAGACGATACTTGATTGAATGCCTTACCAACTACTTCACCCGAGCTGGATTAACTACACGATTACGAGGTATTGTAAAACGCTTCTTGCTTGTTGTGCTCAAAACATATCGTAGAATGCGAGGTGGAAGACAAGGAGAAACTCCTACTCCTCCTAGACGAGTTCCTAGTTTGATGGAAGTGTTTGCACTGCTGGGAGCTGCACTTGAATTGGATAATTTGTATCCTAACCGATTCACAGCTAGGTTTCTGGACAATATCAACGATATGCTTCGGGAAACTCAAGAAGGAAACCCAAATCTTATCACCATATACGATGCTCTCACTGAACTTATTGGGAGGTTGCAACAGGTCGCAAGAGATCCACGCAAATATTAACCACTTTATGTTTCACTCCTCTATCCCTTCTATAACACTCCGTAACTTGAAAGGTCTCAAAGAGTTCCTTATCGTATTTGATATAGTATAGTCCATCTTCAAAACAGAAGGCAAAGTAGTAGTCCATACCAGGATTCGCCTTTGCATAGTCTATCTTATTGAGACCTACGATAGTCGTGGGATACTTGTCCTTCTTGAATTTGCGGGTCTTCAACTCCACAAATGCAGTGGAGGAACTGTAATCAAACAAAAAGTAACGACTGGAAATCGGCACTATGTCGGGCACGACAGTTTGTAGGGCGGCGAGGTTCTTTCTTTCACTCTCTTTTCCAAAGGCAATCTCTTGTTCCATTTGTATTTAACTACAGGTAAAAATAGCTATTTATACTCGCACTTATTTACTGCGGCAATACTTCTTCCTCTCGCTTCTTCCTACAAGTAGGGCAGTATTCGTGCAGCATCTCTCGGTCAAGTATGAAGAGCATATCACATTCCTCACACTGACCTATTTGCCTAAACTTGCACTCTACTACAGTTAGATTGTCCTCGTCGTCCATATATTCAAGTGAGAGAAAAGTGCTGGTTGTAGGAGTAGTCGTTGTAGGTCCGTTTTTGAAAGTAGCTATAGAATTATTTTTGAAAAAGTTTTACAAAATATTTTTTTTTATGCTAGGGACTTTCAAAAACAGACCTACAACCTACTTCCTACAACCAGTCAAAAATACTACCTCCTCTTCAATCCAAAATAAACCATTACAGCTTTCTTATCTATCTTCTTATACTTTTTGGTTACTCCTAGAACTCCACCTAATCCTCTTCCTACTGCTGTCTTCGTTCCATTAAATAGTGGATAGAGCTCATTAAAAGTAACGAAGTCCTCTTCACTCCTAGTCACTACATATCCAGCATCGTTTAGAATTCCAGCATAGTCAATACTAGGAACAAAGTCGTCTCGGTTATTCAGTATGACCTCACTCAATACAGGCTCTTTGAAGTTGTTGTTCCTCCACTTCTCATACTCCTCTACCATCAACCAGAAGAAAGCATCTCCCGCTGAATTCTCGGAGTAGAACTTTGCAAGTTGGTAGTCCGCTTTTCTTTCAAAGGATAGAGTTGGATTATCCACATACGAGTACGACCATTCAACAGGAATAATACGAGACTGCACTGCTTTGTCGGGTGGATTTATGTTTGGAATGTCCTGTGCGAAAAGGAAGAAGGTTGATTTATTGACGAAGGAAGA
>Ga0208503_1000139_pt1 | contig 15066 bp, 29 predicted proteins | sample CryBogCBE31Jul07_FD_184584 | JGI IMG/M metagenome (GOLD analysis project Ga0208503, IMG submission 184584) | Freshwater microbial communities from Crystal Bog, Wisconsin, USA - CBE31Jul07 (SPAdes) (version 2) | ecosystem: Environmental > Aquatic > Freshwater > Lake | place: Crystal Bog...
CAACAAGACCATTCATTTAAATCAGCTAGTTCATTTGCGTTCATTCTTCACCAGCCTGTTCACGGATTTTGGCATTTCTAACAAAATCAGCTATAAACTCATCGTCTTTTTGCTGGCGATCCATAGACATTAAGCTTTGCATACGCTTTTGCAGCTTATCTACAAGGTTGTCGCAAACATCACGACATAACCATAAAGTGCCGCTTTCAGGATCAGAAGATATTTTTTCTGCTATCAACTCTAAAACATTACCCAAGCAGCTAATCTGATTAGAAATAGTATCTAATTCATTTGCTTCATCCCATAAGCTCATTTGGCATCTCTCCCTGAAGTTACCCAAAGTTGTTCAGTTACTTCCCTAGCACCCATCATTAAAAGCTCATGGGCATAAAACAATTGCGCTGTGTATTTACCCTTGATAAACCCAGTTTCTTGTCTGGTGCTTGGGCCAATATAAATGCCAGGATTGTTGTAGTGAGGCACAAACAAAACCTCGCCTACCTTGTAGCATTTATAAGTCTTGGTTTCTGGTGTTGCGTATTCAGTTGGCATAACCATTTAGAACCCCCATCCAAACATTGAGCCTAACAACATACCTAGCAATAAAACGCCAATCCATTCAATGTATTTCATAAATTCCCCTAAGTTAAAAAAAGTCAGGTCAGAGTCTTTTTAGTCTGAAATCTCAACGAGCCATAGAGCTGAATAGTGTCGGTGACCTGATGTAAGTAATTTATTGAAGTTTTTTGTTCTGTATAACTAGGGGAAACCCTAATATGTATCTTTTTTGCAACATTAGGGTGGGGCTGACTCCTCACATAAGGATGCGATGGTCGGGGGAAACCAAGCCAGCCCCATGAATATTATAGACCAGACTTGAGTTGATAGAAACGCAAAAGATGGAAAAAGCATTTAAGGCCTTTTTGTAGCTCTGCTTCTTCAATCTCACATAGCTTGACTTCATTGGTTAAACCATTGACAAACATAATGGCGCAACGAGCATCTGGCAAACCTAGCAATTCACGGTAGGCAGCGATCTGCATGATATTATCCTCGTATGGAACGACCTTTTCCAAGGGGACTTCTTTAGTCTTAAAATCGCAAACCACGCCAGGTATGCCTTTAACCTTATCGCCTTTAGCGTGTAAATCCACTTTCCCAGCAAATCCTAGCTCATGACTAGCTGACTTCTCAGGAATCCATAAGCGATTGCCAAAAGTGGCTTTTAAGGCGTTTTCTGCGTTACGGCAATAGTCGGGTACAGATTCAAGCAAAATGCCATCAAAGAACGATTCCAGCACTCCATGAATCAATGTGCCTCGATCTGCTGCTTCTTTGCCTTGGGCCTTAGAATCGCTTAAAACACGACTAAGCCATGCAGATTCTTCTTCAGCCTCTAAGCGAGGTAATGTAAGTGCAGCGAGTATGGCCTGTTCTTGTTTCCATCGGTCAAGCCCTGGTTTAGCTGCGACTCCCAAGATGGTTGTAACGGAGGGCAATAAACCAAGTTTTTTAGCATCTCGTAAGGTTGTGTTCCTTTGTTTGCCATTTGCGCCAATGATTTCGTAGGCTGGATTGCCATCCTTGTCATACCAATGCCCACTCTCACTACTGCTGTCCTTTATTAGCACTTTTTCTTCCCCTTTTTGGTTTTACTTCATCCGTGTTTATATCGTATACAACTTCTACTACAGGCGCATCAGAAATGACTGTAGCCTCATACTCTGCTGGTATTTCTTGACCGCACCAATCTTGTGGCAATTTATTGACCACAATAGGATTGAGCTTACAAGCTCCCATCATATCGTTTTGGTTAAATACAAAAAACTTACAGGCTTTACAGGTCATTAGATGCCTTTAGCGTAATTAATGATTGTTGTTGTATCTTGTTCAGATACGCATAAATCCGCAGCAACGTGCAGAACCGCTTTAATGACTGCTGCTAAATCTTCTGGTGAAAAGCTAATAAGTTGTTGTTCTTCATCAACCCCAACTCCATGCCACACTTTTTCTGTGTATTTAGTATCAATAATGTCTTTAATTTGGTTCTGCATGATAGCTCCTAGAATGGTACAGAATCGTCTATAAATGGATCAGACTTTGGTAATTCATCTGAGCCAGCAGCTTTAAAACCTACAGGCATTTTTTCTTTACCGATTGAAATACTGAAAAACTTACCCTTTTTACCCTCTTTAACCCAACCCGAAAGCCAATGTTCTTTACCATTAACCATAATCGTGCCCGAATAATCAGGATGGTTATCAGTCGTTTTACGGTCATTCTTAAATAAACTCCCTGATCCCTCTTTTGGTGTATATGCCATTTCTTGTCCTTTATAAAATATCTTTGGCGATTGACTTCATTGATGGGCTAGACTTACTTTGAACTCCTGCTGCTGCATTACCATCATCATCATCAGCAGGCACAACTCCACAAAACGCAGCCAGCGAAATTCTACGCATATAAGTCACGGCACTAGCGCATCCGTGGCTGTCGGGCTTTGTTACTGGAATAGACATCTCTTGCTCAATCCATTCACCACTTGCATGGCAAAGGCGTGTTATGAGCCACATACGGCCCTCGAAGTAATTGCCAGGCATCTGTATAACACTAAGACCGTTTCTAGCCAGTAGACTGCGACAAGCATCCCAAACAGACTCCAAATCAGCATACTTAGACTTGAAGAACGGATTTGCAGAATCTTTTTTAGCATGAGTTAGTTCCCCTTGAACGATTGATAGAGCTTTAGCTAAGTTAGCAATGGATTCAGATTGTGGCATTGCGAACCTCCATCATGGCATCAGCCATTTCATAAGCTGTTTCAGCTATAAGTGAATTGCTAAAAGTTTTATGACTATCATCTTCTCCATGATCGAATCCAAGTTTGTAATAATCTTGCATCCAAAATGTATAAGTTAATTCCATTGCTTTAGCCGCAAAGTAATCACGCAAATCCATTCCTTGCCATTTATCAATGCTGGCTGTGTTTACATCTATTGGAAATGCTTTCATTTTGCACCCCCAAAAATTGTGCCAAAGTCATTGATAACATCACGTAATACTTGGTTTACTTGGCTGTTGCGTAATTTGCCACAAGCCTGACGAATACAGTCGACTTGTTCTTGGCTAAGTTCACCGCCAAATTCCATGTCATCAAGTGCTGACTCTAAAAATTCTTCATGTTCTAACATCAGTTGGTGTAATTCACCCATTTCGTTCCCCCGAAAAATACATAGCGAAATTGCTATAAGATTGATTGTAAGCATAATTACATAGGTGTCAACAAGTATTTGCAAATTAGCAACATACAATGTAAGATTATTTACATGAAGCTAAAACTAACAGATTCAGCAATCATTGATTTGCTGGGGGGAACTACAAAAGTGGCTAAATTAGCTGATGTAACCCCAAACGCAGTATCAATGTGGCGAAAAAACAACATTCCAGCAGATAAGTTTTTATTTTTAGCTGCCACGCTTGAACGTGATTCGCATGGTTTAATTACACGTAAAGATATATTTCCTAATTCTTGGCATATCATTTGGCCTGAGTTAGAAAAAAAGTAGTAAACTCACTTTCCTATTTCGAGGCTCTAACGACATACCAGGGAATAGGATTTAAAGCGCTACTGGGGGTAATGGTTGAAACAGCGCAATATAGGTGGCGAAGATAGTGCCTATACCATGCAAGACTGTCGGGTTATGCGATTCCGTACTGGGTGGCGTATGAAGGCAAATCTAGGTAGGCTAGGTTTGCTTAAACCGTTTGGGATAGCTTTTAAAGGCTATAAGTTATAAGTAACTACAGTATTAATTAAAACTAAGGGGGAACTTATGTTTGATGAATTTTGGATGATGTATCCAAGAAAAGTAGCAAAAGCAGCAGCTCGCAAAGTTTGGGCAAAGCTAACAGAAGAACAACAACTACAAGCTGCTAAAGCAATTGACGAACATTGTCAATATTGGAAAGCAAAAGAAACGGCATTAGAATTTATACCTCATGCAGCTACCTGGCTTAATCAAGAACGCTGGGAAGATGAATTGGTTATAGAAGAAAAAAGTAGCAAAAAGTTACCTTTGGGAACTAACCAGCAAATTGAAGAAGCATATAAGATTGAATGTGGTAAAGATCCAAAACTAGCTCGTTTTGGTAGCTACTACGAAATGAAAGAATATGTCCTTAAACAAAGGGAATTGCGATCAAAGGTTTAAGCATGAGAGTGCTGTGCGATTTATGTGTCATCTGCGCCACACCAAAGGATTAAGTTGGTTCAGAAATTACATTAGCGATAAGAACTTTAGTAAAGTGGTATTAGACGATTTTTTTAATCAATGGAAATTAGGTAACAAAGGGGAATGGGGATGCTGGAAAAATACATTGTCGGGGCAACAGGGATTGGATATTTAATTACAGGAATATTGCAATTTAATAAGGGGGCTACAGCTAATGCAATGATATGGATTGGCTACGCTATTGGTCAAACAGGATTGTGGTTGACGCTAAAATGAAAGTGCTTATTGCTTGTGAATTTAGCGGAACAGTTCGTGATGCTTTTATTAAAGCAGGACACGATGCGGTGTCATGTGATTTAGAAGAAACAGAACGTGCTGGCCCACATTACAAAGGAAGTGTTTTAGATATATTGGATGAAGGATGGGATTTAATGATTGCTCATCCCCCATGCACTCATCTAGCTTCTAGTGGGGCCAGGCATTTTGCAAAGAAAATTGCAGATGGTAGGCAGCAACAAGGTATAGATTTTTTTATGACGTTGGCTAATTGCAGCATACCAAAATATGCAATAGAAAATCCAATAGGAATTATGAGCACTAAATGGCGCAAACCTGACCAAATAATAAACCCTTGGGAATATGGTCATAGTGTTACTAAAGCTACTTGTTTATGGCTAAAAGGATTGCCATTGTTAAAGCCTACAAACATAGTAGATAAAGGCCAAGTTTGGGTTGCGAAAAGCGGTAAACGCATGAGTCAATGGTATTACGACAGCAGTTGTTTGCCACCAAAAGAAAGAGAAAAAATGCGTAATAAAACATTTCAAGGCATTGCTGATGCTATGGCTCAACAATGGAGTAATTTATGAAAGAATATAACCCTAATGATGCGATTGAATTTATCTATCAAAAAGCTCCTGAGTATGCGAAGGCCAAGGGTCAATTGGCGGAACTTGAAGCCTTTAAACATAGTCTTAAAGCAATCAAGATGGCGCAAGCGGATGGGGCATCCATTGCTGCTAAAGAAATGGAAGCATATCGTAGCCCTGAATACCAAGAGCTATGTAAGGCTATAGGAATAGCAACAGAGCAAGCAGAAACATTAAAATGGCAATTAGAAGCAGCCAAAATGCGTTGGGAAACCTGGCGCACAGAACAAGCTAACAACAGACAAATAGAAAGAGTTACTCGATGAACGATTACGCAGACCATATCCTTAAACTTAACAGACTCACTAAATCGTTCTTACACTCTATTCTTAAAAATCGTAATACTGAAGCCTATTTGATTGCTTGTGAAATAACAGAAACAGCGCAAGATTTAGAAGATTGGGCTAGTAAAAATAGTGTCCACTAAAAGTGAAAAGAAGCGTCTTAACAAGATTGCAGAACTCGGATGTATTCTATGCTCCGAAGTCTATGGGTTTGAAGGCACTCCGGCAGAACTCCATCATGTTAGGAGGTATGGAAATGTTCGGTCTGCATCCCCTGTGCTTGCATTATGCCCAGAACACCATAGGAACGGAAATGATAGTATTCACAGAATGGGTGTCAACGCTTGGGAAGATAAACACGGAATTACCTGTTCGCAGTTATTGGAGCGACAAGACGAAAGACTTGGAAAAGGAATTAGTGAATGACAACATTTACTACGGCAGACCGACTAGAAGCTGAAGCTATAGCTCTAAAGGATCAAATCCCAATTCAGACGAAATTCGGTGCGCTCTACTACGAAACTCCTTATCGTGGTGAGTCCATTTGTTCGTCTTGTGGCGTGACATATGGATACATTCATGGCACAAAACACGAATTACCGTGTCCAAATGCCCACAACGAGCTGCCGAAATAGTAACTGTATGTTCGTAATCTTCACCAGTATCGTATAAATAACTTCCCATAACTGCTGGATCTTTATCTACGATAAATTGTATTTCTTCTGGCAAAGGCATATTCCAACGATCAAATGGCTTCATGCAATAGATTGCACTATACAAATTGCGAACGATAGCTGGTGTTAGTTTCATGCCATCATGCCTTCATACTGCATGAATTTTGCCACGAAATTCAATTTCATCCTCGCCCCAAACCCTGAATGTTTCAGGCTGCAATAATTTAGATCGCTCAAAAGTTAACATTACAAAGCCACTATTCCAATCTTTAGGAGTGTCCTCTGTGTAATTGAACTGTGGGCCATTAGGATCAGCAAGAGTGCCTGTCTGAACGCCATAGCGAGTGCCGTTGTAATCGTTGTAAGGGATGCTAGACAAAACATGGGTATGCCCTGTAACCATGCTTACGCCTGAATTAACGGCATTGTTTCTACCGCCTGTCCAGCCACCTTTCCAGCGATGTTTAATGGCTACATCTTCATTAATCCATACAGACCAGCAAGGTTGCCAACGTGGGAAATATTCTTTCAATGATGTGCCAGGCACACCCTCAAATGCTGGTAAGAAATTAACTACATTGCTAGTAAAGCGCATATCGTGATTACCTAAAGGCCAAAACATCTTAGCACCTTTAGCTACGTTTTCTATTTCACCTAAGTAATGTTGACAGGCTTCAAGTTCTTCTTTGACTGAAGGTAATTTATCAAAGTCCATACGAGGATGGCGGCTAATGCCAGCGCCATCAAAGGCATCCCCATTACAAATAATAGCAGTCGGCTTATATTCTTTAATAGCCTCCAACAATGCTTTATAAGCAGTAGTGGTAATGTCAGGCCAAAAATGAGCATCACTAAAAACAATAACCCTACCTTTTTCAAGATCAAACCCCCTCCTTGTATGCCCCTCTGTTTGATTAATCTTTTTAACAACATCAATACGTTGATCGTTAAATGTAGGAAGCTCTATGCCTAATCTTGTTTCTATTGATCTTCTACGGTTATATACTGATCTGACATCATTTTTATGAATTTCTGCAAATTTCTGTGGGCTTCCTATTTTCTTCCATTCGGCAACCCATTCTTCATCTGATAAGTGATAACCAGCCATGTAAGCCTCTTTTAATGTAAAGTAAGCATATCTTAACTAAGTATTATAAATAATCAATGACTTATGCGAAAAGAGTTGACTCTAATCATGCACTTATTGTTAAAACGCTGCGTGATCTTGGTTGTTCTGTGTTTGATACGTCTGCGACTGGTCGGGGCTGTCCCGACTTATTGGTTGGCATACATTCAAAAACGGCTTTGGTCGAAATAAAACGAGATGCAAAAGCAAAATTTACAGATGCTCAACAAAAATTTATGGCCTCTTGGAAAGGTGGCCCAATATGTCGAATACACGATATTGAGGGCGCAATAAATCTAGTAAAAACACTTGAAAAGTCGTAAAATAGTATTATTATTCGTAGTGTATTAACCCCATCTTAAAGGAAAAATCATGGGCAAAATGGATTCAATGAAGGGTGCTAAAGGCGCAACTGGTGAGAAGTTACCTAAAGGCGCTACTGCTTCTGATATGTCTGGCGAGCGCAAACAAAAGCTAATTGGTGGCGTTGCTATGGGCAAAATGGATGCAATGGGTTCACGCCCACTATCCCACGCTGGTAACTTTGAAGGCAAGTTAGGCGAATTGAACGATGGCAATATGGGTGAGCGTGAAGTTTATTCTCACGTTCGTACTGCACACGCACAAGACGGCTGCTAATAAAACTACAGCCCATAGTCCTCGGTAAAGGGCTACAGGCTGTATAACCACAACAATAGGGTAATATTGAGATGGCTGATGAAATTGTAACTTTTAAACCTCTGGGGGACAAGATAATAGTCCGCCCAGATGTTCGTGTTTTAAGTTCTGTAATTCTTGTAAACAATAAAGAAGCAGAGAATATGGGAACAGTAGTCGCAGTAGGGCCTGGCAAGAAATTGTCATCCGAAAGACGAGAAGCAATGCCAATAGAAGTTGGCGCAAGAGTTCGTTTTGGCACTATGAATGACGATCCCAAAGAGGAATATTTGAAGTTCACACCTATTTACCATAATGGTGAAAAGTGTCTATTAATGTCTTGGATGGACGTTTGCTGGGTAGATGGGGAATAATATGATTAAATGGATAAAAAGCTTATTTGCAAAAGAAAAGCCTAAAGCAGAACTGCTTTGGCCTTTTCCTGTAAAAACTGTTGTAAAAAAACCACAGCTTAAAAAAGCAACCACTCGAAAGGAAAAAACTGTGCCACTCAAAAAATCCACAAGCGCCAAAGCGTTTAAAGAAAACATTAAGACTGAAGTAAAAGCTGGAAAGCCAGTAAAGCAAGCCGTTGCCATCGCATACTCAGAAAAGCGTGAAGCAGCTAAGAAAGGTAAAAAGAAATGATTAATTTATATCTAGAAATCGCTGAAGTAGAGGCAGCGTTAAAGCACATTAGCCAACAAGCTTATGCTGATGTAGCTGGATTGATTGCAAAGATTCATGGACAAGCAGCACCACAAGTAGCTCAGATCCAATCATCCAATCCTCCTGTAGAGCAGAAAGAAGAAGCTCCTAAAGAGCCTGATATTTCATTATCGTAAGTGTTGTAAAAAAACAACAAAATCAAGAACATGACAACTGAGTTAGCAAAAAACGAAAAGATTGCTGAAAGCATGAAGGGAAACCAAAATGCTGCCAAAGGCAAACTGTTTTATGGTCAGTTGCGTAAGGCTCTTGTGCAAGACGATGCGTTAAAGCTTAGAGCTATTGCTGAGAAGCTGGTAGATGCAGCTATTGAGGGTGAGCCTTGGGCTGTTAAGGAAGTAATGGACAGAGTTGATGGCAAGGCAGTCCAAACAAACACCTTTGAAGATGGCGAAGGTAATTCCATCATTAATGCTATTGAAGTCAGGTTTGTAAAGCCAAGTGAGTGAAATCACATCAGAGATTCGGGAAGCGTTATCTGCCGTTGAATTCCCACATAAGCTTGCATTTTTGTTTGAGCCAATGCGCTATAAGGTGCTTTATGGTGGTCGTGGAGGCGCTAAATCTTGGGGTGTCGCTAGGGCATTACTTGTGCTTGGCGTTAAAAAACCTACTAGGGTTCTTTGCGCCCGTGAGTTTCAAAACTCGATAGGCCAATCTGTTCATAAACTATTAGCAGATCAAATCGTAGAATTAAAGTTAGAAAGTTTTTATGAAGTTACTCAAACATCCATCCGAGGGAAGAATGGAACGGAGTTTGCGTTCGTTGGGCTCAAGAACAATACGGCAAACATCAAATCATACGAAGGGGTCGACATTTGTTGGACAGAGGAAAGTGCCTCAATCAGCCGTAATTCATGGAACATTCTCATACCTACGATCCGAAAAGAAGGCTCTGAAATTTGGGTCACATTTAACCCAGAACTCGAAAGCGATGAAACGTATCAGAGGTTTGTGGTTAATCCGCCTCAAAACTGCAAGACTGTCAAAGTTAATTGGTCAGACAATCCCTGGTTTCCTGATACGCTCAAATTAGAGAAAGATGCCCTATTTAGTAGGGATAGGGATGCTTACAATACAGTTTGGGAAGGTTTATGCCGCCAGACAGTAGATGGTGCTATATTCGCTAAAGAAATGAATTTAGCAGAACTAGATGGAAGAATAACCAATGTACCCTACGATCCAATTAAGCCTGTTCATGCTGTATTTGATTTGGGCTGGGCAGATGCTACTGCTATTTGGTTTGTTCAGTTTATTGGAATGGAAACAAGACTGATTCGTTATTACGAGAACACCCAGCAGACAATAGCCCACTATCTTGCTAAAATACAAGAATATGGATATGTTATCGACACTCTTTGGCTGCCTCATGATGCAGGGAATAAAACATTATCTTCTAATGGCAGAAGTATCGAAGAAATTGTTAGAGCTGCGGGATATAACACTAGAGTCATTGAACGTACACCAATAGTAGATTCAATCAACGCTGCCAGAATGATCTTTAATAAGTGCTGGTTTGATCGCAATAACTGTTACGATGGCTTGCAATGCTTGCGCCATTATCGTTATGACGTAGATCCTGACACTAAGCAATTTAGCCAAAAGCCATTGCACGACAATTACAGCCACGGAGCGGATGCCTTTAGATACATCGGGCTAATGGTTAACGAGCCAAGAAAAGCGCCAAAACAGAAAGCCAATTACCAACTGCCAGCAAGCTGGATGGGCTAAAATGCGTTGTATAAATGCTACACTTGGCATAAAATCAGCCAATCTATAAGGAATTTCTATGGCATACGATAGCGTTGCAGACTCACAATCCGATGGAAGAATCCAAGAAGCTAAAGATTTTTTAAGACTTTGTAACGATTCAGACAGCAATAATCGTGCTGAAGCCTTAGATGATGTGAGATTTGCAGCAGGCGATCAATGGCCTGTAGATGTGCAAAATAGCCGTGTTTTAGAAGCTAGACCTTGCCTGACCATCAATAAAGTTGATGCGTATATACGTCAAATCTGTAACCAACAACGTCAACAGCGCCCACGCATTAAAGTGCATGGCATGAACAATGAGGCTGATGAGAAGGTCGCAGAGATCATTACAGGCATTACAAGACACATTGAGAACCAATCCGATGCTGACCAGGCATACGATCACGCATTTGAGTACGCAGTCAAAATGGGCTGGGGTTACTGGCGCATTACTACAGACTATGTAAGGGATGACAGCTTTGACCAAGAAATTTATATTAAACGTATTGAAAATCCTTTTACCGTTTATTTTGATCCCAATAGCGTTGAGCCAGATGGATCAGATGCCGAAAGAGTGCTCATTACAACGGTTATTTCTAAAGACGTATTTAGGAAAATGTACCCCGATGCAGAGTACGACCAAGGGTTTTCCAGCAGAGGAACAGGCGATACGGAAAGCGAATGGGTCACTAAGGAAGATATACGCATAGCTGAGTATTTCTATACAGAACGCTACAAAGATATGCTTTTAGAGCTATCTGATGGCACTACAGGCTATTCCACAGAGATTCCTAAGAAAGACGTATTAGAAGCTGCAGGCATTACTGTTATTTCTAAACGTGATGTATGGCGCAAAAAGATTAAGTATTGCAAGCTAACTGCTATGCAAATCCTTGAAGAAGGCGAATGGGCTGGTAAATTCATCCCTATCGTGCCTACTTATGGTCAAGAAGTACGAGTTGACGATAAGCATAAGAAATTTGGCCTTGTACGCATGGCAAAAGATCCACAGCGTATGTATAACTACTGGTCTACAGCATTGACTGAAACTGTAGCATTAGCTCCTAAAGCTAAGTGGTTGCTTGCAGAAGGCCAAGACGAAGGACATGAGAACGAATGGGCAATGGCTAATATTAAAGCTATGCCTGTATTGCGTTACAAGCAAACTGACTCAGAAGGTAGACCAGCACCAGCGCCTACAAGATTGCAGCCAGAGCCACCTCCAGCAGGAGTAATGTCAGCATTACAAGGCATGAACCAAGATTTACAAGCAGTTGTAGGTATCTTTGATCCTAGCCAACTGCCACAAGGCATGATGTCAGGCAAAGCTTTACAAGGTCAGCAGCAACAAACTGATATGACTAACTTCCATTACTACGACAATTTAACTCGTAGTATTCGTCACACAGGGCGCATTATTCTTGATTTAATCCCTAAGATTTATGACCGTGAACGTGTCATGAGAATTATTGGCGATGATGGCAAACCTGAGATGATTACCATAAATCAGCAAGGTCAAGATGAAGAAGGCGTGTCTAAAGTATTAAATGACGTTACTGTAGGTGAATATGACGTTGTGATGGATACAGGCCCTGGTTACAACTCTAAGCGTCAAGAAGCAGCAGATTCTATGGCAACTATCTTGGCTGCTGATCCTGCATTGATGCAACAGATTGGTGACTTATGGTTTAGAAACCAAGACTTCCCTGGCGCTGATGTTATTGCTGATCGTCTTGCTGCTATCAATCCTATGGCGCAGATTGACGAAAAATCCCCTGTGCCACCACAAGTTCAGATGCAACTGGCTAATGCTCAGAAACAAATCCAGCAACTCCAGCAACAAATCCAAGCTGAAGAAATGGATAAGAAATATCGTGCAACAGTTCAGCAACAGGTACAAGAAGCTGAAACAGAGCGTGAGAAGATGCGCCTGCAAGTTAAGCGTGAAGATACGCAAATGCGTACGGATACGACTGCGCACGACACCATTATTAAGACTGAAACTCAGAAAGAAATTGAGCAGATGAAAGCGCAATTAGCTTTAGTTTTAGCGCATTTAAACAAAACAGAATTTAAAGCTGCTAACGCAGAAGTAGTAGAACGTGCTATTTAGTGTTGTAAAAAAGCAACATTAATGATATAAACGAATTTGTATGACCTACCAATGGGTTCATTGGGTTAATTCTTGAGGAATACTCATGTCAGAAGAAGTTGTAAGAACAGCATCAAACGTAGTCACATCCGATAATTTAGCTGATTTCCATGCTGAAAAACTTGGTTTAGCTAGTCAAGAAGCCCCATCTGAGGCTGAAGTTGTCGAGGAAACTCCAACATCAGAGCCAGAAATTGAGGCGCAGGCTGAGAGTGAACCTGAAGCAGAAGAAGAAGCGAAAGCAACAGAAGATCGCAAATCTAACCCCAAGATTGAAAGACGTTTTTCTGAATTAACCAAACGAGCTAAACAAGCTGAAGCTCAAAAGGCTGAATTAGAAGCACGTTTACAAGAGCTTGAAGCCAAAAATGCACCCCAACAGCAATATCAAGAGCCTGACGTATTGGGTGAAAAACCCCAAGCAAGTCAGTTTCAAGATGCTTTTGAATATGCAGAAGCATTAGCTGAATGGAGCGCAGAAAAGGCTTTAGTTGAGCGAGATAAGCAAGAAGCAGAACGCAGGGCAAACGAAGAACGTGCAAAACTTAATCAAGCATGGACTGAGCGTGTCAATAAAGCTAAAGCTGAAATGCCTGATTTTGAAGAAATGGTAGCTTCTAGCACCGTAGTAGTAGGCGATGCTGTAAGGGATGCTATTTTAGAGTCTGATGTAGGCCCTCAAATCCTATATCACTTAGCTTCAGATGATGATATTGCTCAAAAGATCGCAGCAATGCCCCCGATCAAAGCTCTTAGAGAAATTGGTAAATTAGAAGCGAGGTTCGAGGCGAAGGATGCGCCAAAAGTAGAACCCAAGCAGGAAGTTGTTGCTAGAAGTAAAGCACCAGCGCCTATTAAGCCTCTTACAGCAGGAAAAGGTACAGCAGATGTTCTCATTGATGGCAATGGAGCATTTCACGGTACTTATGCACAATGGAAAGCTGCAAGACAAGCGAAACGTATACGCTGAAAACCCATTTAAATATACTTAAAGAAAAGGAGAAATCATGTCAAATAATTTATTGACGATTTCAAAAATTACTAATGAGGCCTTAATGGTTCTCGAAAACGAATTAACATTCACATCTGAAGTAGATCGTAACTATGATGACCAATTCGCTGTAGTTGGCGGTAAGATTGGTAACACAGTAAACGTACGTAAACCTGGTCGTTTCATTGGTACAACAGGCCCAGCTCTGAACGTAGAAGATTTCAACGAAACTTCAGTACCTGTAACATTGTCTACTCAGTTCCACGTTGATACTCAGTTCACAACTCAAGACCTCGCTTTGAGCCTTGATATGTTCTCTGATCGTGTATTGAAGCCAGCCGTTAACAGTAGCGGCCTAGTTCATTAAGAACTAGGAAAACTGTCCCTGATTGACTTGGACGGCCTGAGGAGGCTAACAAGGGGCAAGCAAGAGGAAACTCTGTGCAGCCTGAACGACTAAGTGGGATGGACTCGAAAGAGTATGCGATAGTCTGAACTCTGACATAACCTAATTGAAGTCAGAGAGAGCGATTCGAAGAAGTTGCTCCGCCCGAAAGGGTCAGTAAGCGAAAGCTGAAGTAACAGAATGTGCTGCAATTGCGAATAAAATCGACCGTGATGGTACTTTGCAAGCTGCTAACAACACAGCGAATATCGTTGGTGTTGCTGGTACTCCTCCAACAGGTTTGATTACTTACCTGACTGCTGCTGCTTACCTTGATTCTGAAGGCGCACCACGTGATGGTCGTAGAAGCTGTATCGTTGAGCCATTCACATCTGCAACTATCGTTGACAGCTTGAAAGGTTTGTTCGTTCCACAAGAAGCAATTGGCGAACAGTATCGTAAAGGTTTGATGGGTCGTGATTCCGCTGGCATAAATGTTTGTGCCACTATTCAGTAATGAATGGTTAAAAACTTTCTCTGATTGACTTGGAACTCTGGAAGCAGACAACAAGGGGCAAGCGATAAAAAGCAGCCTGAACGACTAAGTGAGAAAGCCCCTAGAAATAGGGTGATGCGATAGTCTGAACTAGAACGTAACTTAAAGGTAGTAATAAGTTCTAGAGGGTAGGTCGAAGAACCAACCCCGCCATGAAAATGGTCAGTAACCGAAAGGTGAAAGTAACAGAAATGGAACTGGAAAATGGATCAAAACATCGTAGCTCACCAATTTGGTAGCTTTGCTGGTTCTGCTGCTATTACTGGTTCTGCTGGTTTCTTGACAAGCGGTTGGGCTTCTTCAAGCACAATCACTTTGACATTGACTTCTGGCGTTTCTTTGAACCAAGGCGATACATTCACAATCGCTGGCGTTTATGCAGTTAACCCACAAAATCGTCAAGCTTATGGCTCTAACAAGTTGCGTAACTTTGTTGTAAACACAGCAGTTAGCGGTTCAGGCGGCACAATCCAAGTTAACGTATCTCCAGCTATTATTACTGCTGGTCAGTTCCAAAACGTAAGTATTCCTACTGCGTTGTCTGGTGCTGCTGTTAACTTCTTTAACCAGTCTGGTACTGTTTCCCCACAAAACATCAT
>Ga0208503_1000148_pt1 | contig 14429 bp, 6 predicted proteins | sample CryBogCBE31Jul07_FD_184584 | JGI IMG/M metagenome (GOLD analysis project Ga0208503, IMG submission 184584) | Freshwater microbial communities from Crystal Bog, Wisconsin, USA - CBE31Jul07 (SPAdes) (version 2) | ecosystem: Environmental > Aquatic > Freshwater > Lake | place: Crystal Bog...
ACCACCTGCGCACCCTTTACGCCCAGTGAATCCGAATAACGCTTGCAGTCTCTGTATTACCGCGGCTGCTGGCACAGAGTTAGCCACTGCTTCCTCTCCGGGTTAAGTCAGACATTAAGCTATTAACTTAATGTTTTTCTTCCCCGGTGACAGAGGTTTACGACCCGAAGGCCTTCATCCCTCACGCGGCGTCGCACCATCAGGCTTTCGCCCATTGTGAATGATTCGAAACTGCTGCCACCCGTAGGTGTCTGGACCGTGTCTCAGTTCCAGTGTGGCTGATCATCCTCTCAGACCAGCTACCCGTCTTAGCCTTGGTGAGCCGTTACCTCGCCAACTAGCTGATAGGCAGCGAACTCCTCGATTAGCGTCAGGCCTTGCGGTCCCTGACTTTAGTACGTCTCTCATGAGAGAGCCGACCACATGTGGTATTAATTTGCCTTTCGACAAGCTATTCCACACTAAAAGGTAGATTGTTCACGTGTTACGCACCCGTTCGCCACTGAACTCATATCCTCTTGCGATTCAATGAGTCCCGTTCGACTTGCATGTCTTAACCACGCCGCCAGCGTTCATTCTGAGCCAGGATCAAACTCTCCGAAAAGAGTAAGAACCTAGTGATTCTTGAACTACTTAACTTATGTCTGTTGATGTCTCTTACGATTCAAAAACAGACTTTTAGAATTTTGATTGGGGGTCCCAATCAATCGTACAAAGTAAATTTCAAAGAGCCTTCCTTTTGGGGAAGTGTTCCAGCTAGAACTTTTGTTTTTAGCCCGTCAACACCTTTTCAAAAATATTTTGATAAGATTTTGAAGCAAAGAACAACTAGCTGAACTTTCTTAGCACCGTATACGATCAAAGTCGTAGGGTATGCGAAGAAGGGAGGGGGAACATGAATCCCCTGTTGTGTGGTTCAAGCCTTTTCTAAAGAATTTCTAAAAAGTATTGTAAGTGCATGAAAATCAATGAATTAAAATACCTAAAACTTTGCCCAATTTTCATTTTTCAACCTGTCAGAGGGAGGATTGCGTTTTATGTAAATTTTGAGAGGAGAAAACGTAATATTAGGTTCAATACAAAGGGGTTTTTAAACGTCAATTAAGGTTGCGGTGAGGTCTTGCCAAGGGGTCTTTGCCACTCAATCTTTGTCACATGAGCCAAGTGCTTCTTTCAATTCCACCCCACTTGAATGACTATTTAAGCTCAAAAGAGGGTAAAAAACTTTGGAGTAAGCGCATACAGGCAGCTACGGACGACTCTCCTACGTATATTGATTCAGATCCACGCAGCAGACGATTAGGCTCTGGAGGAGGAACCGTTAATCTACTTCACCAAGCCTGGGTCAATAGAGAGCACGGAAAACACTTGTCGCTCTATGAATGGCTCTCTTCAGATCAAAAATTGATCATACATGCAGGAGGTCAAAGTCGGCGTCTACCTTCCTATGCTGCTGTAGGTAAGATATTTATGCCAATACCGAGGGGTTCTGGCTTACAAGCAGAGCGCTATGATCAGATGTTAGCTGATTTCCAAATCCCAGCCTATCAACAAGTACTTCATGAAGCTGGTCGCAAAGCTGCGGTACTTGTTACAGCAGGTGATGTATGGCTTGAGTTTGATCCCCTGCAAACACCGGTCATTAGTTCCGACATATGCTGCTTAGGTATGCATGCTACTGCATCTCTTGCTAAAGACTTTGGTGTCTTCTTCGTTGATAAGAAGAAAATCCGAGAATCACACGAAAACCCAATTCGCACGTTTCTACAAAAGCCTTCAGTTGGAGAAATAGCATCTCGCTCAAGAGATACTAAATTTCTAGTCGATACTGGCATGTGGCTACTGAGCGCAGAAGCATTGATCTTACTTTTCAAACGCTGCGGATGGAATAATAAGAATGAGCAATTTGATACAGAAGACGGATTTCCAGCCTACTTGGATTTATATACTGAGATTGGAACTGTTTTAAGTAGGTCGCAAAATCCACCAGCCGAATTAAAAAAACTCGGATGGAATAAACTGACTAGCTCTGTCGTTCCTCTTAAGGAAGCACGTTTTTTTCATCTAGGATCCAGCAAGCAAGTATTTGATTCCTTTCACGAAATTCAGGCACATCACGGTATAAAAAATAACGTTCTAGCGTCATGTACCCCACCCACCTCATTACCTAAAGCAGCACGAGGACCTGTATGGTTAGACAGTGTTCAATCACGTCCAATCGATTTTCGTGGCTACAATTTTGCTACAGGACTACCTAAACAAATAAAAATTAAACGTTTTGATAAAGGCGTATGCCTAGAGCTGCTGCCATATTCGAAATCAAGTTGGATTCTTAGACCTTATCACATCAACGACGCCTTGAGAGGTAAACCAAGCCAAAAAGCTACCATTTGTGGAAGTAAAGCTTCTACATGGCTTGAAAAACGTAGCCTAGCACTAGAAGACCTCGATGTATTTGATCTACCTATATATCCAATTCTTGAGGCAGAAAACATCACGCAAAAAATCTTAGATTGGTTTTTTACCGAGAAACCAGACGCAGAGGCGGGAAAATTAATTCTTAAAGCAAAACGTATTTCTGCCGCTCAAATACCTGACCACGTTAACTTTGAACGTTTTTTCAAGCAGCGTCTTCATGCTTACAAATCAGATTTAATTGAAGGATTTGAATCAGCCATCAAAGCCAGTAGCTCTGATATTTTTGCCCAAGATTTCTCCGCAATCGCTGATTACATAAGAAAAGAAGCTCCAGAATTAAAAACCTGGTTAGAAATTAAAAGTCCCTCATTACTCAAATCTCTTAAAAGACCAGAACTCGCATCTCGGTTACTCATGCTTCTGGCTGAAATTAATCAGGGAAATAAAAAACGAAGTTATGCCCAACGAGGATACAAAAGACTTCAAGATATCGTTCTAGCTTCTAATCAATTCTCTAAAGTTATCCCAAAGAGATCGATAAAGGATGACCAGATTGTATGGGCTAGAAGTCCTGTAAGGCTTGATTTAGCTGGTGGCTGGACAGATACCCCGCCTCACTGTTTCGAATACGGCGGTTCTGTTATTAATGCAGGGGTACTACTTAATGGGCAACCACCTATACAAGTATTTGTAAGACCGATACAAGAAAATATATTTAGAATTAGATCGATCGATTTAGGCTCTGCAGAGGAAATTAAAACCTACAAAGATCTATCTGGCTTCACCGACCCCAAATCTAATTTCAGTCTAGCAAAAGCAGCACTAGCACTTTGCGGATTTTTTCCTGATTTTTCTGCATCGAGAAAAAATCGCAGCTTAGCGACACACATTGCCGCATTTGGTTCAGGCTTAGAAATCACCCTTTTGAGCGCGGTACCTAAGGGATCCGGTTTAGGAACTTCTTCTATTCTTGGTGCCACATTATTAAGCGCTCTTAATCGAGCCTGCGGATTGGGCTGGAATGAAGTCGATCTCTACCAGCGCGTTCTAGCTATGGAGCAGCTAGTAACAACTGGAGGAGGATGGCAGGACCAAGCAGGTGCGCTATTTAAAAGCATTAAGCTTATTGAAACGACATCAGGACTTTCGCAAAGCCCTAAGGTTACGTATTTATCAAACGAGTTGTTAGGCAATAACCACGCGAACAAAACAACTCTGCTATATTACACAGGAATCACGCGCTTCGCAAAAGGCATTCTTAAGGAAATAGTTCATGATATGTTCCTTGGTAAATCTGCGACACTGCGTGTTTTAAAATTAATTAGGCTTAATACAAGGCACTTACAACGTGCACTTACGCACAATAATAAATTTGAATTTGATCGCTGCATTGCTCGTTCATGGGAATTGAATAAACGATTAGATCCTGGAACAACAACTCAGGAGGTGGAGAAGATTATATCAACCGCTGGACCAGACCTTAGTGCATGTAAACTTTTAGGCGCTGGTGGCGGAGGCTATATGCTTTTATGTGCTTCAACGCCAAGCGCTGCTACTCGTATAAAACAACGTTTAGAAAAAAATCCTCCTAACAGAAAAGCACGTTTCGTAGAATTCAGACTACTCGACAACGCAGTCGATGTTAGCGTTAGCTAATAGTAAGATTACTTAAGTTTTAATTCTTTACGTAGTGCTCGTCTAAGCGGAGCACGCAGTTTCCGTGCAATCGATTTATTGGCATAACCCACCCATGCTACAGCGGTGGTTGTATCCAGAGGCACTTTAATGCCTCCACCCATAGGGTGCTCAATCACCGCACCAGCTTCTAAAAGAATTAGCTGGGTACATATATCATAAGGATGACACACTAAAGACGCCGAAGCTCTTATTTTAGTAAATACAAGGGGCCTGATATCAAACACAGCACGATCATGCCCACATAATAATTCATAGAGCTGACCGCCAGTAGATATGTACTGATCTTCAAATATCGTCGATCCAGAGAACGCTTCTTCTCCATAAACATTTCTCCAAAGCGATTCTTCGATTCGGGATGTAATAGCCTTACCCTGCGGAAAAAACCGGGCGAAGGATGCAAATCCGTTAATACAATTTTTCGCTCGAGATGCTTTAAGATTAAGAACCCTCCCAGCATTATGCTTAGCTTTGCTTCTGGTATCAAAACACCGCGCATTAATGCCTTGCCCTTTGATTGCACTAATTTGATCCGACCTCCACTGCCTTGTCGTTGGAATTTCAGTCATTACTGCGATGCAAATATCTTCTAATTGAGTTGCATCACCTCTTTGCAAAGCGATTCCAGAAAGTATCCATGCAGACCTTTTGTCGTACATTAACCCACGCGTACCATCAATCGGATCCAGTATGCACTTGAAGACCGTTTGAGCTAAAGTAGCCCCCCTAGGAAAAACAACTTTCTCCTCCTCATCTATTCCTTCCATTACCAACTGCACTGGCCATTTTTTTGGCCATGATTTTTCGAACCATGCAAAAATTGCTTTTTCACTTACGCGATCAATGGCGAAAATAGTATCAGAAGCAGTGATCGCGGAAATACGGGAAAGTTTACTTATCCCTAGGCTGCGTGATTTACATACTGCTTCTCTGATGTAAATCCCGAGCTCACACAAAAGGTCACGCAGCTGTTTTTTCGATGCCTGAGATAATTTCACGACAATAAGGTGATTTAATCAGCACAGATAATAGCTATAACCTTAGAAAAATCACGCAGCATGCAATCGCATGTGCGTAAAAAGGAAAACCCATCGCGATTGGCGATGGGTTGAAAGAATACTGCACGCAACCAAGTGCGGCTTATTTCTGCCACGTACGCTTTTTATGGCGATTAGCTTTCAAGCGCTTGCGGCGCTTGTGTTTATTCATCTTCAGACGACGTTTCTTTTTGAGATTACCCATGATTTTGAGGTATCAACGTGCCTTTCTAGGGTTTTTCTGTAAAGCTCGAATTTGCATTCATTCACACAACAAACTGAATTGGCTCTAAAGTTAAAGCTTTTGTAAATAACAGATATCCTTTAACTTGTTTAATATCAACGTTTAACAAAACTGATATCGCTTTTCGATATAAAGTCATCTGACTCTTATAGTGTTTAGCTAAGTGCTGAAGATCTTCGCTTGAAGCTACTATATCGGTCTTAAAATCATACACTTTAACCTCAATTATCGTCCGCGACTCATCTCGAGTAACGATTACACGGTCAATTATTCCACTTATCCACTTATCCTCAATTAGGACTTCGAATGCTTTTTCGGTCCAAACTTCGTTTAATTCAGGCTTAGTTGTTGCCCAGACAGTTTTTAAATTAGGTTCTTTTAAACAGGATATAACCTCCTCAGCTGCTTTTCCATATTGGGCCCAGTTTTTAGAGCAATTGACTAAAGTTAACTCATCAATCCAGCCAACGGATGAAAATAAACGATGTACAAGTGTTCCATATTCAAGCGCTGATTCACTTTCAAATAAAGAGGCCGCAGAAACACTCAACGAAAGATCAGCTGAAGGTTTCTGTGATTCATGGCGAATAACTGCCTTTAGATTCAATGCATCTAAAACAGGCAATTTACCTAAGCCGCTGGAATTATCCTTTTCCTTATCATAACGCTTAAACCAATTTGAATCTCCACAGCTATAAGTACCGCTATAAGTAAGATTCCCAGAAACTAGATCAGAGGCCTGCTCACCTAAAGTAACGGCCAATAATTTTTTAAAATTATTTGATTTAGAGTCCTTAGGTTGCGGCTCAACGATTATATATGAAGCATACTTTGCTCGAGTCATAGCAACATACAGTAACGAAAGTTTTTCATAACAAGCTTCTGCTGTTTCAAATTCAACGTGATTTTTAAGCACAGGATCTAGTTCATAAATAAATTTACTTGGTAGATCCAAAACCCACTCGACACTCCTGCTCTCAGTTTCATGAACAGCTAATCCATCGCGTCGTTGAGCAATTGAATTACCCTCAAGGTCAGGAAGTATAACGACACCAAAACCTAACCCTTTGGATTTATGAATCGTCATAATACGCACCGTCGATTCGGTTTCAGTATCTCGCAAAACATATCTCTGCATGAAATCGATGAACTCATCTATGTTTCGAGTCTTTAATTGATCTACCTGCGAAGCGGCATTCAAAAACTGTCTAGCTCTCATGCGACTAAATCCGTCACTCGTTGAAAGGAATGATTCAAGTAAAAGGATCCAATATTCGTAAGTCCGCTCAAAGCCCTGTGTATAAATTTGATTTAAAAAATATTCTGAAAATTGAAAAGGTTGTGTTAATTTTTTAGCTTCCAAGAGCGAATAAATAGGTGTCATCGTAATATGACCCCAAGCAAGTGTATCTCCTGGATGAACGGCTACTTTTGCCATAGCCAAAAGCGCTAGCCCTACAGGATTATCAACACACACATTCAAATCAGACTCAGCTACTGCAGGAATTCCTCCTTGTTGTCTTAAGTAATCAGCGAGTTCACTCGCATACTCATTCTTTTGAACTAAAATGGCGCAAGTAAGACCGCGTTCTAATGGCTTAATTTCTTGTAGTAGTTGTAAACATAACTTTTTCCTATGCTCTGAGTCTGAAGCGATAGCCAAACAAGCATAACCAGGTTCATCTTGATTGTACGCCTTATGATCTTCCCATGCTTTTCTCCAAGCAGCAACCGCTTGTAATGGAAATAGAGACTCCCATTTAGTCGACGATCCAAAAACTTTGTTTACTGCAGAAATAACAGCAGGCGAAGACCGTCTCTATTCAAACAAACGCTCCTCTTTTATTATATCATCTGATGCGCGATTATATCCGTTTAGAATTTCATCAAAAAGTCTTGGGTCTCCCTTACGCCAAGCATAGATCGCCTGCTTAACATCTCCTACACAGAAAAAAGATCTTTGAGCGCTCGTATCTTGAACCACTTCATCAATTAGATTCTTAAAAATCTCCCACTGACTAAAACTAGTATCCTGAAATTCATCTAATAACCAGTGGTCTATTCTGCCATCGAGTCTATAGTCTATAAGCAATCTATCCTGACTAGTTTCGTAGCTAGAAAACAATTTAGGATCTAAAATACGCTGCACATCACTAAAGGTAAGCTTACCCTTTGAACGCACTCCACGCCGATAGATATCATCGTAGTTTCTGAGAATTGAGTGAATTCCCTGCGTTATCTCTAATTTTCTTTTTAATTCTAAAGAAATAATTCTTTTGAGAATTAAATATAAAGCTTCTGAAGACTTTTTATCTAACGTGTAAACATCCCGCCAAAACTTTAACTCAAAATTCTTTTCGTGAATCAACGACCATTGATCACTACATCTTTCAATCATCGATTCTATATCTTTAGGAATAGGCGCTCCAGGATTCCATGTTTTTACTGCTTGAATAAAGCTCAACCACTTTTCTTTTACCTTATCTTTGGAAACATTATTTGCGACCCAGTCCTCTAGATCTTTAATAGCTAGATCACATTTCTTTTCATCGACTGATAAGATATGCTGATCTTGCCAAATAGCTTTCGCATTTCCCCATGCTTTTTGATCAGGGATATCCAAATAAACTTGGTAATACTGGTCTATAAATTGATCTAGTCTTTGCTCTAAACGTTTCTCTTCCGTACCAAACGTTGCGCGTTTATAGCTTTCAATAAAATCTTTCTGAGCATTTTTATTTTCTTCTGAAGCGTTCGTATACATCTGCTCAAGAACACGTCGGCGCTCTAGCTGTGCTCCATGGTCTTGAAGTAGTTCAAAATCTCCTGATAGCCCCAGTTCCAGTGGAAATGCTTTAACTATCGAAGCAAAAAAACTATCCATGGTTCCGAGTCTTAATTGCGGAATATAATCGATGAAGAGCTTTAAGAGCCTGCTAAAATCATCGCATTTCATCTCAGGCATTCCAATCGCTACGGCAAGTTTTGCTGCATCTTCTTTGGATTTTGTGGCGCTAGCTAATTTTTTTATTATTTCATCAAAAAATTCACCTGCTGCCTTTTTTGTAAATGTAAGTGCAACAATACGATTAGGTGCCTGCCCACGAGCAAGCAGCGCTACGTATCGAGTAGTCAATTGATAGGTTTTACCAGAACCCGCCGAAGCAGATATCATGACATGATTGATATCTGTCATGATTTACCCCCGTTGCTAAATTTGATGCTATCTGTAACACCACGACTAAATAATTGTGCAAACTCATCCAAGCGTTCTGGATAATTTTCGTTAGGAGGCCAATACTCTCCGGCCTTAATCGCCTTGCACACCCCTTCAGCACATATAAGCGCAGCTTGATGAACCTCTTCTGTATAATCATCCCAAATGTCTATAGCTGAATCTGTTGCTGCCTTAGGTAGATTGAAGTATCCTAATTGTATATCATCACCAAATTCTCTTTTAAGCGCTTCGCGATAAATAGGTAATTGTAAATCTATCCACACATACTGTGACTCAGGTCCAAATCTAGAAAATAAGGGGCTGTGTTCTGTATCTTTTTTTACGCTAGCTATATGGGCATTTCTAGGAGTCTTTGCCTTATCCGAAGTTTTATAATCAATAACGCGAATTTTTTGAGATACTTCATTTTTCTCGATACGATCAATCTTACCAGAAACAACTAAACCAGCCACTTCTACTTCAATTGTCTTTTCAGTTGTTACTATAAGCCAACCATCACTGCGTTCCTGAGCCTGCAATTTTGCAACATGAGAAAGTCGTTGATGCGCAGCCTCACTTTGAATCATAAGGGGCAAGCTTAACCTATTTCCAAAAGTTGAATGTATAAGCCTATCTAGCTCTGAGTTTAAAAAATCACTTATATCTTTTTCATTACAGCTTTGCTTGATAATTTCATTTTTACCCATCGCATCTAATGCGTCATGACAGAGGGTACCAAATGTACTTTCACTCAACTCGTTTCTCCACACTTCAACAGGAGACATCTTAAGAACCTTCTCTAAATAAAAACGAAAGGGGCATTTAAGCCAACTGCGTAAACCTGTAACACTTACTCTATTTAGTCCTTTACGCTTATATGATTCATTCTCCTGAGTTAAGGTTAGTGGATGCGGTATAGAAATCTGCCAAGCTCTTCTCCATGCCTGACTCGCCTCTGAACTAGGAGTATCTTTAAATAAATATTCAACACGTTCTGCTAATTGATCGTCGTCACATTGAAACAGTAAACGAGTCGGCCTCAAGGGGTCACCGGCTAAAGATCGTTTTCCAAACAGAAGGTCTAATCTGCCATTTTTACTACGGCACGCGTGCAATGTTTTTAAAATGTAAGCGTCTGTAACATAGCGATCTTGATTACTACGTAACCCAAGCAAGCACCTTAGCGACTCAGGAAGAAAAGCATCGGAAGTTATTGCATTTGGAACTCTACCGTCATTCATCCCAGCTACGACTAAATGGGGTGCATCTTCCCATAGTAAATCTAACCATCCATGAAGCTCAATTGCTGAGACAGGTTTCTCCTCGGTTAATTGCTCGCTGGCAAATAAACTTAAGGCTATATCCCATAGTTGGGTAGATTTAAAACTATCTCCTGACGTACTGCATTCCTTAACGATGCGAGTCCAAGCTATCGCACTATCCTGAGCCTGCCTATCTTCGCTCTTATATAATTCGTATTTTTTATTTCTTAGAATTATTTGCGGTATCTGTAATGCAGCTTCCTTAAATTGTTTATTAATTAACAGGTGACGTATTAGTTCAACTTGTCCTAATGCCTTAATCAAAACAGTCGTATCGTCTAATTTTACCGCATGCATCTGAGCTGATTGTAAATCAACCGGCAGGCAACGCGCTTTTAATTGATCTAATTTTTTTAATAAACTGCCTAATAAAAACTCTTCTCCTATAACTTCCTTTAAATAATCACCAAACTCTGGAATTCGTATTAAAGATTCAACCGTGGAAAAAAGCGTATTTTTTTCGAGGTCACGTATTGCAGTAAGTAGGTAATATAAACTTTGCGTCGATATCGGCCTACCAACTGGGTTAAATGCAATATAGTTTTCCCTACGCAACGTTCCCTCTAGAAGTGAACTTAAATCCTGATCAGCAACACCTATGGTTAGAAATCCAGTGTTGTTTTGATACTTCTTAACCCAATCAATAATGTGATCTACTTGATGATGCGGCTCGAGGAATGCATGCACATATTCCGCTATAGGCGCCGGACTTACATCTCTTTTTTGCCAAGCAACAACTAAAGGACGCCCGAACCGATCAAAAGTATTGGATTCACTGCTAGGAGCATAGACAACTATTTCAACAGGAATCTGTTCACTGAGATGCTCTAACTTAATAAGGGCAAGTGGCAATGGATCAGGATTAGCTAATACTACTATTCGACTATATCTCGTCGTCAGTTGCGGACTAAATGCATCGCGAATAGTTACAGCACGAGCATCTTCTACTTTTTGCTCTGCAAGAAGCGCATCAAATTTTGACTCAAGCTCACCCAACTCGCCCCATCTTGCAGATTCAATGAAAGTTGCGTCCTTTGCAGATGCTACTGAGGCAATATCAGCCATACGTAGTCCAGCTTCTGATAATGTACCTTGGAGTTGATAAATTGTATTAGCTAATTTATGCGCCCACGTGAAATCCCTATCTTGTAATCCTGCTGGAAAAAGATGCGGATAGTTTTCTGGATTAAGTTTAAGCAGGACTCGTGTCCAGGTCATTAAACTCTGAATTTTGGTCGCTACCTGTGCCTTACTTTCAAGGCTCATGAACTGATCTGACGTTACAACAACCGGAGGATAAACTGCTTGCCCATATGCTCCCGCATAACAAGCCAATGCTTCCCTCAAACGCCGCCCCGCTTGAGCAGTCATAACAATCACCAGTTGATCCGATAAATCGAGCGCTGAACTTTTCTCCCACCCCTTTGCAAACCACGCAGCAGCTTGGTTTCCAAGTGGCTTATCCCAAGCCAAAAATGTCCGATTTATATAAGGATTTAGATTAGACACAGCAAATTCACTTCACTGACTAGCGAAAGACGTCTCACGGCAGATACACAATCTCCAAAAATAAAAAATAGAAACAAAAAAACCTGCACCTTAGGGTGCAGGTTAAATGATTTAAACTAAGTATAGATTATTTAGCTAACGTATACTTTGAAGCATGTGCTTTAGCACGGGAAGCTGCATTCTTATGAATAACGCCTGACTTAACTGCCTTATCCATAGCGCTTGTCCATGCAATACCAGCCTTCTTAGCTGCTGCATTGTCCTTAGCGGCTACTGCCGTATCTAAGTTTTTACGAAGGGTCTTGAGGAGAGTTTTAACTCCACGATTACGCACAGTTAGTCGTTCTGATTTACGTGCGGCTTTGATTGCTGATTTGGTATTTGCCATGTGCTAAAGTGTATTTGTGAGTCGGCCAAAGACTCAAACCCGAGACCAAGAGTCAAGGGTATTGTCTAAATGACCGTATTTAAATGAATACTATGTAGATAAAAAATAGATGTGAATTAAGAAATAAACAATGGTTTATTATAATATTTTTATATTATATAACTGTTTATCAAACAATAAGATATATGTTATTCGAACAAAATTTATATGATTATGGAATCATTATCGGTCTTGTAATTAGCCCTATATTAAGCATCGGCATTGGATTAGAATAAAATCCTGCCCTAAAACACCTTATCTAATCTTTATAAAAAACAATACCACCGCCTAAGCGATGGTATTGATAAGCTTAAAAAGGCTAAGAATTCTTCTTAGAATTCGCCTGTTACGGTAAAGAATACACCACGAGGTACTAATACAGTGAATGCTTCATTAGCAATAACTGCGTTAGGTGACTTTAGGAGTAATACATTACGGTTAAACAGATTGGTTAACTGTAAGTGAGCCTTTACACTCTTGATAAAATATCCCTTTGGAACTTTAGCACCATAACTTAATGAATAGTCAAATAAGGTATAACCACCTTGAATTTGAGTTATATTTGTTGCTGGAAGTGGTAGCGATGGATTTGAAGGTAAAGCGCTATAAGTTGTGTAAGGTCCAATGTACTTAGCAATTAAAGATGTATTGAATCCTGCATAGTCATAGGTAAATCCGAACAATCCTGTTGAGTGAGCAACATTAGGAATATTTGTCTTTGAATTCATGAACACTGCTTTGTTCACGGATCCGTTAACAAACGTGCTTAAGCCATTGCCAACATAGAAAGTACCTTCTGCTTCAACACCATAATAGTAAGCACCATTAGCAAAATAGTAGAGAACATCATTTGAATCATAGGTTGGAGTGCCAGGAATTTCAGCAGGATTTAACTGTGTATAAGGATAATTATCGTACTTAATCCAATAAGCATCTACGTCTGCATTGAAGCGCTTTGTTTTGTAAACTGTACCAACTTGATAGTTAGTCGTTGTCTGAATCTTTGTTTGATTCAACTGAGGGTTAGCTACAGACGATTGAGCAAGTGCTGGTGTTAAAAATCCATCTGCATATTGAGCATAAGCAGACCAATCTTTTGTAATTTTGTAATTTAAGCTAGCGAGTGGTAAAGCCTTTGAGAATAAATGGCCGTAGGAGAATGCATTAACTTCTTTATCTTGGTTAACTGGACCCCAGATACGACGATTAACATTCATATACTTTAGACCAGCGTCTAAGGTTAAGGCTGGAGTGATATTCCAAGCGTAATCAACATAAGGATCATAGGTATTTGTCCAGAAATGCATGTTCCATGCATAACCACCGTTTGAACCTGAGTGCTTAACGTCAAGGTAAGCATTTTGTACTACTGGACCTGCTAAAGGATTTGAATAGTCGTAGTAGTAATTATAACGAGGACCGTGTTGATAATCAAACCATAGGCCTGTTTTAAATGTACCAAATGAATCATCGTGTACTACTTGGAAATATGAACCATATGCACGAACTACGTTTACTTTTACTTGGCCGCCGAAATCAGTCTTTGTTGGGCCAGAAGTTGTATTCGGACTTTCATGACTCATATTGTTGTAGTTAAACGAATAAACTTTTTCATGTAACGTCCAACCACCTGCTAAAGTAGAGTCATAACCAAGATATTCTAAGTCAGCATGCTTTTCTTGGTGATTACGCATGTAATCGTTACCTGCTGTATCTAGGTAGTTCACTTGACCGAAATTACGACCTAAAGTCGCAATTTGAGTAAGTGTCATCGTTGATAAATTTGGGTTATTAAACTTAATGTTGTTATATGTGCCATAAAACGTAACGGTGGCATTTTTTCCAACAGGTTGTAGATATTTTACAGAGTAAGTATTACGAGCGAGTGTACCAAATGTACGGTAACCATCTGTGCTCATGTATTGGTAGCCAGCCCAGAGTGAAGCGCCATTTGCTAAAACACCTGAATTAACTTCTAAGTTTTCTAATCCTGTGTTCCAGCTACCATAACTTAATGTTGGAATTACAGAAGCTTCAGATGCTGGATCTTTCGACGTCATAGCAATCGTACCGCCGAATGTCGCCATACCAATTGTAGCTGCGCTACCAGGACCACGATCAATAGTTTCTTGGCCAACTAGTTTTGCAGGAAAGTAACTTGTTGTGTGGTGAGTATAGTCGTTACCATCACCGAAAGGTATACCGTCAAAAGTAACGTTGTAATTACCGTCTGCTAAACCACGTAGTGCTACCTTAGATTCATTAAGACCAGGACCATTGGTGTTACCCATGGTCATACTTGGAGCAAGATTAGCGATTAAAGCGTAATCTGAAGTTGGAGGTAAATTGTTTTGAATAGTCTGAAGATTAATAGTTGATGCAGGTTGAACAGCATCAAGATTAGCTTCAAATGGAGCCATTGTTTCAGCAGAATCACGAGCTTCACTTACAACAACTTCTTCTAAACGAATTGTTTTAGAAGCAGTGTCGCTTGTTGAACCTGCATCATTAGCTGCCCTTAGACTCGCTTGTGTAATGAGCGAAAATGAAAGCAGAGCAC
>Ga0208503_1000153_pt1 | contig 14175 bp, 14 predicted proteins | sample CryBogCBE31Jul07_FD_184584 | JGI IMG/M metagenome (GOLD analysis project Ga0208503, IMG submission 184584) | Freshwater microbial communities from Crystal Bog, Wisconsin, USA - CBE31Jul07 (SPAdes) (version 2) | ecosystem: Environmental > Aquatic > Freshwater > Lake | place: Crystal Bog...
ATCCCACCATGGGGGTCAAATCCGTCCCCAAAGCCTCAAAAAGGCTACTGAACAGTAACTTAGACCCCCAAAAATCCGCCCAGTCGTAGGAACATCGCTGAAGTGCCTGTATTTAACTTACTTTAGAGCTCTTCAAAAGAAGGAAGAAAAATCCTTAAATTACTTCCACGGCCGCGAGGTCTCGCTTGCCCTTTCGGAGCACCAAAAAGCGACCGTGAATCAGGTCACCTTCAGTGGGCGCAAAATCCTCACCGCTAATTTTTGAATTGTTGAGATAGGCACCGTTCTCTTTAACAATTCGACGGGCCGCTGATTTCGAATCAACCACACCAGTCGCCGCCAAGAGATCTACCCAAGTCGGAAACGCATCACCTTTTTTAACAGTTGTCCGCGGTAATTGATAAAGTGCGGCAGCCAACGTTTGACTGTCTAGTTCGGAGAGTTCGCCTTGACCAAAGAGTGCTTTGCTCGCAGCTTCCACTTTATTCATTGCATCTTCACCGTGAACGAGCGCAGTAATCTCTTGCGCGAGTGCTCGATGCGCCTCACGCGCACCCGGGTTTGTTTCAACGCTCTCGATAAGCGCTTCAATTTCTGGGCGTGACTTGAATGAAAATACTTTCAACAACTTCGGAACATCTTTATCGTCTGTGTTTAGCCAATATTGGTAAAAAGCGTATGGTGATGTCATCTCTGCATCGAGCCACACGGACCCACCGGCTGTCTTGCCAAACTTTGTACCATCCGCCTTGGTCATAAGTGGAATGGTGAAGGCATGCGCAGATCCGCCTTCAACTTTTCGAATCAAGTCCAAACCGGCGATGATGTTTCCCCATTGATCAGATCCGCCAAGTTGCAGAACGCATTTCTCTCTGCGGAATAACTCCAAAAAGTCGAACCCTTGAAGAACTTGATAAGAAAATTCTGTATAAGAGATTCCCCCTGCTTCAAGTCTTGACGAAACCGAGTCCTTAGCAAGCATTTGATTGACGCTGAAATGCTTGCCGACATCGCGCAAAAATTCCAAAGCCGATAGCTTCTTTGTCCAGTCCAAATTGTTAGCCATGATGGCTTTATTCGAACCGGAATTGAAATCTAAAAATCGCTCAAGCTGGGAACGAATTCGGCCAACCCACTCCTCGACAATCGATTCATCATTCAGAGTGCGCTCTTCGTTTCGGCCACTGGGGTCACCTACAAGGCCGGTGGCGCCACCAACGAGCGCGATAGGTCGATGCCCCGCCATTTGAAATCGACGCATGACAAGAAGGACAACGAGGTTTCCCACATGCAAGCTTGGTGCCGTAGGGTCAAAGCCAATATAAAACGTGGTCGAACCGGTATCTAGTTCCTTAAGAAGCGCATCGCGGTCGGTGGTCTGAGCCAGCAGCCCACGCCATTCCAGATCAGCAACGAGTGAGGTTGTCATAAGGACATCATCCCTGAAAAACGCTTTCGTTCGCTCGAAATCCAGCTTTGGGCGAGTTCGTTCTCCGATGAAGCGATAGCAATCTGCTCGCGAACACTATCTTGCGACGTTCCCAGAGACGCATCGCGTGAGGAGATTGCTCCTTCAGCACTGAGCACTCCCCTGACATCCGGCGTCAATTGCGGGTGAATAGATTGCAAGTCCGCATCGCTCAATTCGTGAAGCTCGATCCGCATAGATTCACATTTCTTCACACACGCGCCCGCGGCTTCGTGGGCGACGGCAAATGGGACGCCTTTGCGCGCGAGGAAGTCTGCAATTTCGGTTGCCAATGAAAATCCTGCGGTAGCCCCAGCTGCCATTACATCAGGATGAAAGCGAGCCGTCTCGACCATTCCTATAACCGCTGGCAGAAGAAGAAGTAAGGTTTCAACAGAGTCAAAAACTGGCTCCTTATCTTCTTGCAAGTCGCGGTTATATGCGAACGGCAATCCCTTGAGAACGACCATGATGGCCGCGAGATTTCCCACGAGCCGGCCAGATTTTCCACGAGCCAATTCGGCGATATCAGGATTCTTTTTTTGCGGCATGATGGATGACCCAGTGGAGAATTCATCAGCCACCGTCACCCAACCAAATTCAGTCGTGCTCCATAACGTGAACTCCTCCCCAATTCGAGAGAGGTGAATCCCAACCATCGCTAGCGCAAAGAGCGCTTCCGCGATGAAGTCACGGTCGCTGACGGCATCAATGCTGTTGGGAATTACTCCAATAAAGCCCAGCTCTTCCGCGGTGCGTTCGGGGTGGGGTTGCAGCCCCGAACCCGACAAGGCACCCGCGCCCAGTGGAGAAAAAGAGTTCCGTTCTAGCCAGTCCGAAATCCGATCGACATCGCGCAAAAGCGCTTGTGAATGCTTCGCCAATTCATGGCCAAAAACAATTGGTTGCGCGTGATGCAAGTGGGTGAATCCAGGTGCGATGGAATTCGCATGAGCACTCGCCTGCTTATTGAGGGCCGATACGAGATCGGTGATTAGCCCGGCTATCTCAAGAAGATGGTCAATGATGTAGAGCTTGAAATCCGTAACCACTAAGTCATTGCGTGACCGGCCAGCTCGAATCGCTCCGCCGAGATCACCGAGTTTTTCGGTTAAGCCACGTTCGATTGCGCTATGAACGTCCTCGTCCTTATCGTTATAACTAAAGGAACCTGCGGAAACTTCGTGCGCCAATTCGCGCAGCGCCTTTTCTATGGATGTGCCGTCGGAAGATGAGACGACCCCGGCAGCGACAAGACCATGAAGATGGGCAATATTTACCCGAATGTCATAAGGCGCGAGCCGCCAATCAAAGTGCACGCTGCGAGAGAGCGCGGCGACCGAATCGGCAGGTCCGTGCGAGAAGCGACCGCCCCAAAGTGCCATGAATTACTTCCTCGCCCGTGTCCGCGATTTCGAAGCGGATCGTGAGGAAGATTTTAGCTGTGTGCCTTCCGAAAACGCAGCTAATTCTTTGGCGAGCGAGTTGCCACCTTGCGCGCTCTTCGAAATTGCCAGCACGGTGTCATCCCCCGCGATAGTTCCGATAAGCGCCTTGATGACACCTTGTTTCATCGCCGCATCGAGCGCGCTAGCCAACAATTGTGCACCTCCGGGTGGTGTGCCAATGACGACCAAATTCCCTGAGGCTTGCATCGTGTGAATAAGCGACGCGGAAGCACTCGACTTTTGCGCAATCGGACCTTCGCCACCCAAGTGGTATCGAAGTACTCCGTCGGCGTCACGGTGGCGAATCGCACCTAGCTCCTCCAAGTCCCGACTAACAGTAGCTTGCGTGATGTCATATCCGCGGGCCTTAAGCAGTTTGGTCAAGCTCGCTTGAGATGAGACCTTACCCTCGTGAATGAGTTGCGAAATTTCTGCGTGCCGTCCGCCAACACCGTTCAACTTATATTTAGCCATGGGAATGGATCTCCTTCATTATTGAACCAAAGATCTGGATAAATTCATCGACCTGTTTCTCAGTGACCGTAAGTGGTGGAGCGAGTCGAATTACAGATGGCGTCGCGGCGTTCGCAAGGACACCTCGCGCAAGAAGTAACTCATTAACGTATCTTGCGTCCTCGTTCGACAGGACTACGCCGAGAAGCAAACCTTGACCACGCACCTCTGCGACGCCCGGCAGGTTCGTCAATGACGATTTGATGTACTCCCCTAACCGATCAGCTTTAGCGATAAGCCCGTGCGCCTTTATCACTCGCACAACCGCGTTTGCTGCAGCGGTCGCAATCGGATTTCCGCCAAAGGTGGTGCCATGCGAACCGGGTTGAAAATATTGCGCCGCCTGGCCTATTGCGATTACCGCGCCTAGCGGCAAACCGCCGCCGATTCCCTTTGCCAATGTGATCACATCCGGCTGAATTTCCTCGTGCTCATATCCAAACCACTGACCGGTGCGACCCATTCCGGTTTGAACGCAATCAAATACAAGCAGTGCGCCAACCGAATCTGCGATTGAACGAAGCTCGGCCAAATAGCCCGATGGCGGGACAACCACACCGTTCTCGCCTTGAATAGGCTCGACGATAATCATCGCCGTTTTACGGTTGACCGCGCCACGCATCGCTTCTGCGTCGCCGAAGGGCACATGACTCACCTTCTTGAGAAGAGGCGCAAAGGGATCGCGTTTCGCGGGCTGGCCTGTCAACGAGAGCGCACCCATCGTTCGTCCATGAAAGGAGCCATCGGTGGCGACTATCTTCTTTCGACCGGTCAGGCGCGATAGCTTTATCGCCGCTTCATTTGCCTCGGCTCCAGAGTTGCAGAAGAAAATGCGAGCGCTTGAATCACCGACCATTTCCTGCAAGGACGCGGCCAAATCTAGGCCGGGTTGGTGCATGTAGAAGTTGCTCACGTGACCCAGCTTGGCGCTTTGTTCTGAGATCGCTTGAACTACATCGGGATGCGCGTGACCAAGAATGTTGGTCGCAATCCCCGCCAACATATCCACGTATCGATTGCCTTCGACGTCGAAAACTTCCGCTCCAAAACCTCGATCTAATTGAATTGTGGGCGCGCCGTAATTATTTTGGAAGGTTCTCAGCCACTGGGTTGTGGAGTCGGCGTTCGAGTGTTGAGACCTCATGAAATAACCGTTCCGCCATCGCCCAATAGTGCGGCCTCAAGATTGATGGCGCTTCGTCCGTCGATCACCCGGGCCGACTTCGCGCCAGCGTCGAGCGCCGACAACACGGCCTTTACCTTGGGAATCATGCCTTCACTGAAGGTCATTCCTCGTAATGATTCACGGTCAATTTCGCTCATCAGCGAGCTCTCGTCCGGCCAATTTTCGTAAATCCCTGGCACATCCGTCATAAAAATTACTTCGTCTGCACTCATTGCTCCCGCGATCGCGCCCGCTACTAAGTCGGCGTTGAGATTCAAGCCTTGGCCCGAAGCGTCCACTCCCACGGGTGAGATAACCGGCAGATATTTGTTGGTGATGAGGGTCTCAATGACACGTGCATCCACGCGTTTTATGTCTCCCACGAGTCCGATTTCGTCAGACATCTTCACGGCCCGAATTAATTGACCATCTGCGCTTGAAAGCCCGATCGGATTGGCGCCGTATGCGATGAGCGCGTTTACTATCGTGCGAAGTACCTGGCCAGAAAGTACTTGTTGAACGACCTCAAAGGTCTCGGACGTGGTCACGCGATATCCATTGCGCATCTCTCGCTCGATGCCATGAATCCTCAATTCGGCGTCTATCTGTGGACCACCACCATGGACAAGCACTACATCGCCGACCGTATTCGCGCGAGAGGCAATGAGTTGAAGAACATCACTCTTTTCGCCGGGTTGTGGCAAGGCATGGCCACCGTATTTGATAACGATCATGACGAGTACGCCGAATTCTCATGCACGTACATAGCCGTTAAATCATTCGTTATAACGGTCGCCGAATGGGACCCGATATGGAGATCAATAACAATCTCAATCTCCTTACCCGAGAGGTCGACCAGAGAACGATCTTCACCCAACCCACCAGAGCGCGCGACCATAACTCCGTTCAGAGAGACATCAATCAGATTGCCGTCCATCATGGCGTCCGCGGTGCCGGCAGCCGCAAGTACGCGTCCCCAATTTGGGTCCTCGCCATGTAGCGCACACTTCAATAAATTGTTTCGCGCACAGGCACGAGAGACCGCCTCGGCGTCTCGTTCGCTCGCGGCACCATTCGTGGTTATGCGCACAATTTTCGTGTGGCCCTCCGCGTCGCCAATGAGTTGTTCGGACAAATTAGCCGCGCATTCGGTAAGACGTGCTCGAAGATCCGTCGAATCAAGCGAAATTCCAGATGCACCCGACGCCATCAGTAGAACAGTGTCATTCGTCGACGTGCAACCATCCGAATCCAAACGGTTATATGTCCGAGCGACAACCTCTTCAAAGATTTCCACGCTGCTCTCGTCCAGAACCGCGTCGGTAACTATCACCGAAAGCATGGTGGCCAGTGCTGGCGCGAGCATCCCTGCACCCTTGGCCATCCCCCATATCGAGACGCCGTGCGCGTTTGAGGCGAAGGTCTTTGCATGCGTATCCGTCGTCATGATCGCCTGCGCCGCACCATCGAAACCACTGTCACTCAGTGCTGACACAGCCGAAGTGATTCCGGCCAAGAGCTTTTCCATCGGCAGGCGCGTTCCAATCAACCCGGTTGAGCAGACGACTACGTCTGAGGCGGATATCTCTAGCGCATCTGCCACGTTCTCGGCTGTTTTATGGGTATCGAGAAAACCTTCCGAACCAGTACATGCATTTGCTCCGCCACTATTAAGTACGACCGCCGAAACTTCGCGATCGGCAACTACTTGCCGACTCCAGGCGACCGGAGCGGCGAAAACTTTATTCGAGGTGAATACCGCTGTACCAAATTTTTTTGGTCCGTCGTTGACAATTATCGCGAGGTCTTTGGCGCCTGAACTTTTAATTCCAGCCGAAACGCCAGCCGCCCTAAAGCCCTTGGGCAATGAACTCATTAGCGAACACCGAGATGATTTAAGCCAGCATCCTCGGCCAAGCCGACCATCAGGTTCGCGTTCTGAATCGCCTGACCGGCGGCGCCCTTCCCTAAGTTATCGATTGCAATCGACACTATGAGTCGGTTCGTGTGGTCGTCTACTGCAACCTGAAGATGGGCATTATTTGTACCGAGCACGGCCGCGGTTTGCGGCATATGACCTTCTGGAAGAACGTGAACAAATGAGGAATTTGCGTAATAATTTTCAAAGGTTGCACGTGCGCTTGCCGCATCAATCTGCTTACTGAGCCGCGACGTTACGGTCGCCAGAATTCCTCTAGGCATCGGAGCTAAGACGGGTGTGAAAGAGACCTTCACATCATCATGCGAGACCTCCGATAAGGCCTCTTCAATCTCCGGCGTATGTTGGTGGACTCCGCCGAATTTGTACGACGTCATTGAATTCATTACTTCGCTTCCGAGCAAATTCACCTTTGCAGACCGGCCAGCTCCCGTAGTGCCAGACGCGGCCACCACAACGATATCGTTTGATTCGATGCTCTTCGCGTCGAGCGCTGGCGCAGCGGCCAGCGAAATAGCCGTTGCATAGCAACCTGGATTTGCCACGCGAGTTGACCTTGATATTTCAAATCTGTTCTGACCTATTTCAGGTAAGCCATATGTCCACTTGCCCGCGTGGGCACCTCCGTAATACTTCTTCCACGAATGCTCGTGAGTAAGTCGGAAGTCTGCGCCCAAATCAACAATTTTTAACGAGGGAGACAATTCCGTTACTAATTTTGCCGACTCCCCGTGCGGTAGCGCGATGAATGCGATCTCACATTGGTCGAGTTCAGCTGTATCAGTCGCCGAGAAGACTCTTCCGGAAAGCGGGGTCAATCCAGGGTGAATAGAGGTAATCAACTCCCCCGCATTTGATCCCGCGGAAATATAGGAAATCTTGAATGCGGGATGATTCAGCAACATCCGCAAGAGTTCGCCGCCGGCATAACCGCTAGCCCCCACCACGCCAATTTTCATGGGGTGAGAATACCCGATTATGTATATTTATACAATATTATGAATATTTATGCACGAACCATAGCGCCGTAGCGCTCTGCTGCGACCGCCACCGCCGCTTCACGGAAACCAGAAACTTCCGCGGCGGTGAGGGTGCGATCCGGCGCTCGAAAGACCATGGTGAAAGCCAAGGAAACCTTCTCATCGCCCATCTTTTCGTAGCGATCAAAGAGGGTAATGCTCTCCAACAACTCGCCGGCTCCCTCAACTAACGCTTGTTCGAGCTCCGCGGCTGAAACCGTGTTGGGCACCACGAGCGCGACATCTTGAACTGCGGCGGGCATTGTCCATACCTGTGGCGCGGGCACTACTCCTGTGGCAGGGATCGCTGTCAGCACGGAAGCAAAGGCGGTCGAACGAGGTGGCAGGTTCAATTTTTCAATCACACGAGGGTGCAATTCCCCCGCGTGACCAACAACTACGTCTCCCACTCGAATCTCGCCACAACGTCCAGGGTGCCACGGGGCGAAGTCGGAAGGGTGAACCGTCGCGGTATGACCTGCTGCTTCAACGATACGAACCACCGCCGCAATAGCGTCGGACCAATCAAAAATGTTTCCTTTTCCCCACCAACCGGCCGGCGCGAGCTGTCCGAGGACAACACCGCCAATCATCGTTGGCTGATCAGGCACTCCATCGTAAATTCTCTTCTCGACTTCAGCTGAAGGACGGTGCGCTGTTGAAATCTGTGGCAGGTCGGGAAGGTCGGTCCAGTTGCGAAAAATGGTGCCGATTTCGAAGAGCGCGACGTTCTTAGCACCTCGCGAAAGATTCCGAACGCCGGCCTGCAACAATCCCGGCAAAATATGAGTTCGTAGAAGTGGAAAATCCTCTGACATTGGATTCGCAATGCGGAATGCTGCGGCGCGCTTTCCGGTAAAGCCTAAATCGTCCAACATCGATTGCGAAATAAATGGGTAGTTATAGACCTCTGAGAATCCAGCATTCGCGAAGAGTGTTGCAGTAGACCTGCGTCGCTTTTGAGCCGGCGTTAAGGAAGCGCCTTGCTTTCCAACGGGCAAGCGCATAGGGATCGCGTCATAACCGACCATCCGCGCAACCTCTTCGGCGAAATCAGGCAAAACCTCTAGGTCGAAGCGCCAGGATGGTGGATCAATCTCCCATTGCGTCTCAGAGACTTCCTTTACGTCGCATCCAACAATCTCCAGTTTTTCCCTGATGGTCTCTGGCGAAAGGTCCAGACCAAGCAACGATGAAATCGCTCGTGGGTTAATGGTTGCAACCGGCGCGAATTTAGGTTCTCCTGCAACTGCACTACCGACGTATTTAGCGCCACCGAGTTCAATCATCAATTGGACCGCTCGAGCCGAGGAAATTGCAGCAAGCGAAGGATCAACCGTCCGCTCTAATCGCCGAGAGGCCTCCGACGACAATCTGTGTCGACGGGAATTCTTCGCGATATCCATCGGATTAAAGCGGGCTGCCTCTATCGCCATCGAAGACGTGGCCGACGTTACTTCAGAGAACTCCCCGCCCATCGTTCCGGCAAGCGCGAGCGGTTGGGCGTCATCCGCCACCAACAAATCATCGGAGGACAGAGTTCGGAGCTGACCATCAAGCGTCTTGATCGATGTATCACTGCCCGCACGGCGAATATGCAGGGAGCCGGAAACCTTCGAGCTATCGAACGCGTGTAACGGCTGGCCGAGTTCGAGCATCACATAATTTGTTATGTCGACGGCGAGCGAAATCGACCGCATCCCACACTTCTCGATTCGGCGGCTCATCCACAATGGGGTGGGCGCCGATGACTCATAATCGGAAATAGTGCGAATGTAGGCGACGCTAGCCGCCGATGGATCATCAATGGAAACTTGAATACCAGACTTGTTAACCTCGAAGGCGTCGGCCTTGACGGTGAGAGCAGGATCCGAATATTTCACGCCAAGCGAAGCGGCTACTTCGCGCGCAAGACCTCGGATAGAGAGCGCGTACCCACGATCGGGATTCACGGCGACATCAATAATGCAGTCATTAATTTCGAGAAGCTCGATGGCGTTGCTACCAACGACCGCAGACTGTGCCGGCAGCACAATGATTCCGGCATGGTCTTCGTTGATACCCAACTCGCGGGCGGAACAAATCATTCCGTTGCTGGTCTTGCCGTACGTCTCACGAGCAGAAATCGCAAAATTTCCAGGTAGAACGGCGCCAGGAAGGGCAACCACAACTAAATCTCCAACCGAGAAATTTTGTGCTCCACAGATTACGTAACGAGTAGAGCCTTCCCCGCAATCCAAGCCGACATATCGAATCGGCTTCTTATGCTCTTTTAATTCTTCAATCTCCAACACCTTGCCGACAACAAGTGGACCAGTGAGATCGGCACCCTGGACTTCAATCGATTCAACCTCGAAACCCACGCTGACGAAGGCGTTCTCGAGTTGCTCTAGCGAAATTTCAGCTGGAATCTCGGCGTACTCACGCAACCATGAAAGTGGCGCCTTCATTTACGCACCTGTCCCAAACGCTTGCGTGAAACGAATATCACCTTCGACGATGTCATGCATATCGGTGATGCCGTGACGCACCATCAAGGTCCGTTCCAATCCCATGCCAAATGCGAAACCAGTGAATTCATCGGTATCGATTCCACATGCGCGTAACACCTTGGGGTTAACCATGCCGCAACCGCCCCATTCGACCCAACGACCGTTGAAGAAGAAATCGACCTCGGCGCTTGGTTCAGTGAATGGGAAGAAGGATGGACGGAGTCGAGTCTTAACATCGGGACCAAACATCGCGCGCGCGAAGTAATCGAGCGTTCCTTTCAAATCCCCCATAGTGATGCCACGATCAATAACCAAGCCTTCAACCTGGCTAAAGACAGGTGTGTGGGTCGCGTCTAGCTCATCCGCTCGGTATGTGCGCCCGGGGCAAATAACATAAATAGGCGGCTCGCTTTTGAGCATGGTGCGAATTTGAACGGGCGAGGTATGCGTCCGCATAACTAACCGAGCCGCGAGCGGCTCAACAAAAAATGTATCTTGCATGGTTCGCGCCGGGTGATCGGCGGGAATATTTAGGGCGTCGAAGTTGAGCCACTCTGACTCGAGTTCTGGACCTTCAGCCACTTGGTACCCAAGGCCAATAAAAAGGTCACTGATCTCATTGGTAAGAATCGTTAGCGGATGCAATCCGCCCTTCAGAGTTTTTCGCGCAGCCATCGTTACATCGACTCGCTCTTCTAGCAGGACGCGAGCATCGCGCTCGTCCTCGAGTTCTCGGGTGCGATTTTCAAAGGCCGCATTTACCTCGGCTCGTGCCGCGCCAATAATTTTGCCGAATGACGCCTTTTCATCTGGACCGAGCGTTCCCAGCGCGCGATTGGCAAGAGCCAATGCGGACTTTTCGCCGATGTGGTCAATCTTTACCTGCTTGAGCGAATCTAAATCTGGAGTTGCCGCGATCGCTGCGAGAGCCGCGCTGGTGGCGCTCTGGATTTCCGATGCGTTCAGCGAGGCAGACATAAGACCTAAATGTTACCCGCAAAGTGGTACATCGCGATGGCAGCGGCGCTGGCAACGTTCAAACTTTCAGTGAATCCCTTCATTGGAATTGAGGTACGCACGGCACCGGGCGTTTCCGGTAAGCCACGTGCTTCATTTCCAAAAATGAGAAGCGCCTTATGTGATGGAGTGATCCGAGGCAAGGATTCCTCACCATCCCCGGCAAATGCATAGGTCTCAATCCCGGTATCTGTTGCCAGCTTGATAATTTCGTCTAACTCAATCTCTTCAAAGACCGGAATGTGCCAGAGCGAACCAGCGGTCGATCGAACCGTCTTTGGGCTATATAAATCCACGCTTCGCGGCGAGAAGGCCACCGCGTCAAACCCGCAAGCATCCGCGGTACGAATTACCGTTCCACTATTTCCTGGATCCTGAATCTCCCAAAAATATGCAATCTTTTTCGGTTCTAGTTTTCCGAGCTTATAGGCGCTCATCTCCTTGTGTGTACACAGCGCGAGGATTCCCTGCGGGCTCTCCGTATCAGCCATCGCATTCATCACATCATCCGTGACCATCGATATCTCGACCGAATCCAGCAACCGGGCATCGATACCGGCAATCAAGCGTTCGCGACCGACATCAGTCAGATACAAGCGCTCGACCACCGGAGCTAGCTCAATCCGAGGATGTAGCGCCTCGCGTACCGACTGAATTCCGTCGGCAATAAATGATTTTTCGACCGCGCGGATCTTTTTTCCTCGTGGACCCAAAAGAGCCTTCACTCTCTCGACGTGCGGAGAGTGAAGGCTCGAAATGTGGTTATTTGTCACGCAGTGACGTGCTTGCGGGCAACCTCTACGAGTCCAGCAAATGCCTTGGGATCGTTGGTCGCGAGCTCTGCAAGAACACGGCGATCAACTTCGATGCCGGCTCCTTTGAGACCCTGAATGAAGCGGTTGTAGGTGATCCCGTTTTCACGAGCACCGGCGTTGATGCGCTGGATCCAAAGGCGACGGAAATCGCCCTTCTTATCCTTGCGATCGTTGAAGGCATAGACGAGCGAGTGAGTAACTTGCTCTTTTGCCTTCGAGAAGAGACGTGAACGCTGACCGCGATATCCGGCAGCGCGCTCGAGGGTGGTGCGACGCTTCTTTGCAGCGTGGACGCCGCGCTTAACTCTTGCCATGTTCTAGTCCTCCCCTTACTTCAAACCGAGCATGCGCTTGGCGGTTGTTGAAACGGTTGTCTTTGCTACCGCATCGCTGCTCAAGCGACGGGTGACGCGTGAAGATTTGTGCTCGAGAAGGTGGCGCTTGCCAGCACGCTCGTGCATAACCTTTCCGGTTCCGGTCAGACGGAAAGTCTTCTTGGCACCGCTATGGGTCTTCATCTTTGGCATTCGCTAACCTCCCAGTTAGTTGATCGTTAAAACAGATAAATCTTTTATTCGGCCGCTTAGGTCGCTACTGCAACTTCGGCGGGTACTTCTACTTCTTTAGCCGTTTCCTTGGCTGCCTCTGCCTTGGGTGGCTTGTCGACCTTTGGAGCCTTTACTGCCTTAGCCGCCTGGCCCTTTTTGACGAGCGGTGCGAGCACCATCGTCATATTGCGACCTTCTTGCTTAGGAGCGAATTCAATGACGGCGATCTCGACGAGCTCTTCCGCTAACTTCATCAAAATTCGATAACCAATCTCGGGCCGAGCTTGTTCACGACCACGGAACTGCATCGTGACTTTGCACTTGTCGCCAGTTTTGAGAAACTTCTCAATTTGGTTCTTCTTAGTTTGATAATCGTGCGGCTCGATCTTCGGACGAATACGAACTTCCTTGACCACAATGTGGGTTTGATTGGCTCGCGCTTCGCGTGCTTTCTGGGCGGCTTCGTACTTGTACTTGCCGTAATCCATTACTTTGCACACTGGCGGTTGGGCATCGGGAGAAATTTCGACGAGGTCTAATCCAACTTCGTCAGCCATCCGTAGCGCCGTGTCGATATCGACAATGCCTACTTGCTCTCCTGTGTAACCAATCAAACGAACTTCCGGAACTCGGATTCGATCGTTGATACGTGGCTCTGCGCTGATAACTGGTCCCTTCCTTAACACTCCACCAACGATTTATTGGCGGTCAAGGAGGCAGTCGCACACAACTTTCGTGCATCTTTCGCGCGGCATGGACAGAGTCCAGCTCTAGAAAAACGACCATTTCGCCGGAGCGAAGGAGGTGGGAGCGACTAACTCCACTTGATGGCCCAAGGCTACCTCAGGCGGGTCGAGAGCCAAAATTCACGCGTGAATTGCTCGCTACCCCATCGCGTGGAGGCCACCATCCACATGGATGATCTCCCCCGTGGTCTTGGTGAAGAACGGCGACATCAACGCCACCGCGGCTTGGGCGGCTGGGACTGGGTCAGTGACATCCCATTCCAAGGGCGAACGTGAATTCCAGACGTTTTCGAATTCATCAAAGCCAGGAATCGATTTAGCGGCCATTGTCCGAATTGGACCAGCAGCGACAAGATTGAACCGGATATTTTCTTTGCCAAGATCGCGCGCCAGGTAACGAGAGGTCGATTCCAGCGCCGCCTTCGCGACACCCATCCAGTCATACTTTGGCCAGGCTACCTGCGCGTCAAAATCGAGCCCAACAACGCTAGCACCAGTGGCAGCTGTAAAGAGCGGACGAGTAGCCATGGTCAATGACTTCAATGAATACGCCGATACCTGTACAGCGGTCGCTACATCCGGCCATTCCGTGTTCAGGAAATTTCCGCCGAGCGCCGCTTCTGGCGCAAAGCCAATTGAGTGAACAACGCCATCGAGATGAGGAACGTGTGCTCGAACCGCATCGGCCAATCCCGCTAGATGATCAGTATTGGTGACATCCAGTTCTAACACGGGAGCTGTCTGAGGCAAGCGCCCCGCAATCCGTTGTGTAATGCTCATTGCTCGACCGAATGAGGTCAGAATGACGGTTGCACCCTCTTCTTGTGCCACTCGCGCAATATGAAACGCGATGGATGAATCGGTCAACACTCCTGTGACAAGAACGTTCTTACCTTGAAGGATTCCCATATTTAGTGCCCCATTCCTAATCCGCCGTCTACCGGAATTACCGCACCAGTTATGTAACTAGCAGCGGGTGATGCAAGAAAGGCTACAACGCCGGCT